>Ga0315533_1000020_pt1 | contig 191064 bp, 177 predicted proteins | sample SalMarSW160130MG_FD_203081 | JGI IMG/M metagenome (GOLD analysis project Ga0315533, IMG submission 203081) | Salt marsh sediment microbial communities from the Plum Island Ecosystem LTER, Massachusetts, United States - Salt Marsh Sediment SW1601-30 ...
CCTGTGACAACGCAAGCAATTGTGCCTTTGCTTCATATAACCACACTTTGCTAATAGATACTATTAATCCTTCAATTGAATTTGTCGACCCAACACCTCCAAATGGAAACATAACAGCCAATGACTGGATTTTTGTAAATGTTTCTGCCAATGATTCCAATTATATCTCCACATTCATCGACTTCGACAACACCCTTGTCGGCTGGTGGAGATTCGATGACGTCAACCAGACAACGCCGGGAGCTCTCGTCCAAGATTACATGAACAGGAACAACGGAACGGCATATGGCAATGCTGCTCAGACGGCCAACGGTTATGTAGGCAAGGGGTTCGCATTCGACGGCAATAACGATTATGTTAGAATGGGGGACAAAGATACGTTGGTGGGCATGAATCACTCCTATTCCTTCTGGGTGAAAGTAAGAGACACTAGTGACGGAGGAATAATATGCAAGATGTGCTCACCGTGGGATACAGGCATCTTGCTTCTAAAGCAGTACACCGATGACCTCAGGATATACATAGCGAACACGTCATCGGACCTTTCTGACGGGGATTTCTTCTCAGACTTGGATACGTGGATTCACGGGGTCGTGGTGCTGAACACGACCCACGTTGTGATATACAAGAACGGCATATTAGCTGCCGGTCCGGCCCCGATAACCCATAGCACCTCTGCAAACGATTTCAACTTCGACTTGGGACATCAATGCGGAATGAGGGACCTTAACGGCTCTCTGGATGACATCATCGTATTCAACAGGAGTCTATCAGCGGAAGAGGCCGCCGCTTTATACGCAAACACCTCATCAAAATACCTGTCAAACAAGTTCACAAACTTGACAGACGGAAACCATACATTCAAAGCATATGTCCAGGATTTGGCAGGGAATGTCAACAAGACTGAGGAGAGAGAGGTCACAGTAGAAACAGGGACAAATGTTACAGTGTGCAGAACTCTTGACCAGGCAAACACTGTTTATACACAACAAGCGAACATCGAAGCGGACGCAGACCCCTGCATAAGCATCTATGCTGAAAACATAACCTTTGACGGCAACGGGTTCTGGATACGCAACACGAGCCTCGCTGGAACCGGAATCTACTCGAACCAGTACAACACGACGATCCTGAACTGCAACGTGACGATGTCAAGTTCTTATCCAGGTTTTGGGATTGAATTGGCAGGTGCGAATAATTCTTATATTTTGAATAATACTTTGAATGAACAAACCGTTGGGTTATATGTTTATTCAGCCCATAACATAAGAATAGAAAACATCACCGCCAACTCAAACAACTGGAATGGAATCCTCCTCTCCTCAAGCTCAAACAACAACATCACCAACATCACCGCCAGCTCGAACGATGAGAATGGAATCTACCTCGAATCCAGCTCCAACAACACCCTCACCGACATCACCGCCAACTCAAACAACAATTACGGAATCTCCCTCTCCTCAAGCTCAAACAACAACATCACCAACATCACCGCCAGCTCGAACGATGAGAATGGAATCTACCTCGAATCCAGCTCCAACAACACCCTGACCAACATAACCGCCAGCTCAAACAACAATTACGGAATCTCCCTCTCCTCAAGCTCCAACAACATCCTCTCAAACAACAACATGAGCAACAACACCTACAATTTTTATATTGGCGGCACCTCAAACCAGCATTACGACAACAACATAGACACCACCAACACAGTCGATTACTCCTATAAGATCTACTATAATTACTCCATCTCCGACTACACCTTTGACCCAACAACAACCCCTGACGCGGGAACCATTGTCTGTGCCGTGTGCGACAACGTGACCTACAAAGACCTGAATTTAAGCCATTACAATTGGAATGGAATCCTTTTCTTCAACACCACCAATTCAAGAATAGAAAACATCACCGCCAGCTCAAACGATGGTGGAATCTCCCTCCGGTCAAGCTCAAACAACACCCTCACCGGCATCACCGCCAACTCAAACACAGAAGGAATCTACCTCTACCAAAGCTCCAACAACACCCTCACCAACATCACCGCCAACTCAAACACAGAAGGAATCTACCTCTACCAAAGCTCCAACAACACCCTCACCAACATCACCGCCAACTCAAACACTGTGTTTGGAATCTCCCTCCGCTACAGCTCCAACAACACCCTCACCAACAGCAGCATGTGGAACTGCAATTCGGGAGGCTCTTATGCCTGCATTTACGTTTATATTTCAGACTACAATGTCTTTGTTTCCAACAAAATAAACAAAAGCTACTACGGCGTGTGGATTCATTCATTAGTTTCTACTTACCATTCTAATCATAACTTATTCAAGAACACCAACATTACAAACATAGATGGAACAGCCGTTTACCTGGATGACGGTTCGGGCTCCCAGAACCTCAACAACACATTCCTAAACTGCTCATACGACGACGAATCTGTAGACACGAGCTCCCAGCTGATCAGGAAATGGTACTACAGGGCTTATGTCAACGACACCAGCGGTGCAAATGTTCCTAATGCCGATGTCAAAGCATATAACAGCTCCAATGTCCTGATTGAAAGCCTGACCACAGGCTCTGACGGCTGGACTTCGGTAGGGGAACTAATCGATTACGTAAACAACGGTGGAAACCTGGAATATTACTCAAATTATACAATCAACGCTAGCAAGACGAACTACATAACAGGCTCAAAGACGCACAACATAACCGTGGAACACAACATCATGGATGACAATTTTGAGCTAGAAAAGCCAACCGGAATCACTGTATGCGGAGTCCTAGACCAAGCAAACACATACTACACCCAGACGGCGAACATAGAGCCCGACTGGGACGAAGACCCCTGCATAAACATAACCGCCGAGAACATAACATTCGACGGCAACGGGAAATGGATCTCGAACACCAGCCTGGCAGGCACGGGAATCTATTCAAACCAGCTCAACAGCACGATCCAGGACTGCAACGTGACGATGTCTTCAGGCTCCGGTGGCTATGGGATTGAACTATTTTATGCAAACAATTCTTATATTTTGAATAATACTTTGAATTCTCAATATCACGGATTATACTTGAATGAAGTTGGATATACAACAATAGAGAACAACACAGCAAACTCAAACAAATATGGAATCTACCTTGACGAAAGCTCAAGCAACACTCTGACAAACAACAACATGACCAACAATACCTACAATTTCCGTATCTCTGGCTTCAGCAACCAACATTTCGACAACACCATAGACACCACAAACGTAGTAGATTATTCAAGCAAGATATACTACAACTACTCAATATCCGACTATACATTCAATCCAGCAACTGCACCAGACGCAGGAACCGTCGTCTGTGCGGTCTGCGACAACGTAACCTACAAAGACCTGAATCTAAGCCATCACAATTATGATGGAGTTTATTTCTTCAACACGAACAACTCAAAAATAGACAACGTAACGGCAAATTCAAATTATGATGGAATCTACCTTTACTTAAGCTCAAACAACAACCTGACAGGCATCACCGCAAATTCAAATTATAATGCAATTTACCTTATCTCAAGCTCAAACAACAATCTGATAGGCATCACAGCAAACTCGAATTATCGTGGAATCTTTGTTTATGGCGGCTTAAACAATACGCTGCTCGACATCACAGCAAACTCAAATACAGGTGTTGGAATCGTGTTAAGTGGGGAGTCCGCAGGTGGAGATAGAAATACAGTGGCCAACATCACAGCAAACAATAATGACTATGGAATGTATTTATATAAGGCAGAGGAAAACACCATAACAAACAGCACAATGAACTCAAATCGTAGGTATTGGATATACTTTGAAACTTCCTCGAACAACACCATAACCAACAACAACATCTGGAACTGCAGTTCAGCTGGATCTTATGCTTGTATTGGGGTATTCGGATCGGACTGCAATATTTTTGATGAAAACAGGATAAACAAAAGCTCCGCTTATGGTATAAGGGTTGACGGGGACAACAATCTTTTCAGAGATACGAACATGACAAGCATAGACGGAACTTCTGTTGACATTTTTGCTGGTAGTGCAAACAACACCTTCCTGAACTTCACCTACAAGAACGAGACAGTCGATACCAACTCGGAACTGATCAGGAAATGGTACCTTGACGTCAACGTGACCAACGTAACCGTAGACCCGCTGCAGGGAGCAAACGTCACGGCCGCCAACGTCTCCGATGATATCCAGTTCTCAGAACTGGCAGGCTCGAACGGCCTGATAACGAGGCAGGAGGTCATACAGTACATAAACACGAGCACGACCGCCGATTACAATCCCTATACCATAAACACCACATTGACAGGGTACTTGTCAAACTCAAGCGAAGTGAACATAACGGACAACACACAGCTTAACGTTGTCTTGATAAAAAGCATGGCCCCTGTGATAGTATACGTCAACGTGACCCCTGACAATCCCCTGACAGCCAATCCCCTGAACTGTTCCGTCTTGGCGTACGATTTTGAGCAGACAACCCTGTACGCAAACTTCACGTGGTATCAGAACGCAAGCGGGCAATTCGTCCACGAAACCGACTACGATGTGAACGAAATCGCATTCCCGAACGGCACAACTGCATACACGACCACCAACGTTTCAGCCGACGACGAGAATCATACGAAGCACGTCGAATGGATATGCCAGGTGACGGTTTACGACAGCGACGGCTTGAGCGACTTGGAGAACGGCTCGGAGACTATAAACGACACGCCGCCCGACAAGGTCACGCTAACGTCACCACCAGACGGCTACAACACAACAGACAGGACGCCCATGTTCAGCTGGGAGAACGCCAGCGACGACGACAACGACACCCTCAATTACACGATTCAAATAATCGGTTCAGGCGACTGTATTGACGACAGAGATGTGGACCTTGCCGGAGCAGATATCTGCAGCGGCGGGTTCTGCAACTACACCCCGACAGAAGATTTGAAATGTTTCGGGGATGACAACTACTACTACAACTGGTCGGTCAGGGCTTACGACGGCGAAGGCTATGGAGAATGGAGCGACACGCGGAACATCACGATAAACACCAACGTTAGCATAATACTGTACAACGACTCGGCAGACTTCGGCTCTATCTCGCTGGGGGAAAGCAACGACACAATCGACGACAGCCCGCCTCCCTTCAGGCTGAGAAACAACGGCAACTGCTTCGTGGACGTGATCATAAACTCCACAGACCTTATGTGGGACACACAACCAAGCCCTTCCACCCATTTCCGATACCAAGTCGACAACGTCTCGGGAGAAGCTGGGGCTTTCAACTGGTCAGGTTCCGCAACAGACGACTGGTACAACGTGCCCGACTTCAACGAAACCATGATAGACTTTTTGAACTACTCGGACAGCACGGACGAGGCCGAAATCGAGCTTTATATCGAGCCTCCCTCAGGGGAAGGGGCGGGCGACAAAAGCTCAACGATGTGGTTTACAGCCGAATTCCACAGCGAGGGTGGTACGTAATGAAAATCAATCACGGAATGATGCTGGCGAATCTGATAGTCATAGGTTTAGCGGTCGTTTCGTATATGAACCTGAACAGCATCCAGCTGTTGTATCCGCTCAACAACATGGTGACCGATGACAGGACGCCGACATTCACATGGTCCGGCCAGAAACCCGGCTATGAGTTGCTGCTTGACGACGAACCTGGTTTTGAATCCCCACTCAGCTTCGATGTAGCAGGAAACACCCACCGTGTGCAAAAAGAGCTGGCGTTCGGAACGTACTGGTGGAAGGTGAGAAGCGGCGAAACAGAGAGCCAAGCCATGAAATTTGCCCTGGTTTCAACCGTGGCCTTGTCGCGCCTCAAGCCCGGCATGATAAAAAATTCAGGCAACACGGCATTGCTGGTCCACAGGAGCAGCCTGACCGGAGCAGCGACGCTTGCCGTGAACCAGACGCTTGAAATAGGTGAGAGAGAAAATGTCAAAGCAGAGCAGAAATAAGGGAAATTTGAATACAAGACTGATATTGTCAGTATTGTTAGCCTTGGTCGTATTCATAAACAGCGCAGGCTACGCAAGCGCCTTGGGGGTCACCCCGGGCAGGACGACCATAGACTTCGAGCCCGGCCTTGAGAAAACACCGAGCTTCACAATATTGAACGATGAACACAAGGCGTTCAACGCATACGTCTATGTAGAGGGTGAATTGAAAGATTACATAACCCTTGACCAGTATTATATCGGGTTTGAAGCATCTGACGACTTAAAGGGTTTCACATACAAGGTCGAGTTGCCGGAACGACTTTCTCCTGGTGACCACTGGGGGAAAATAGTAGTGTTGGAACAGCCAAGCGGTCTGCAAGACCTGGAAGGTAAAATGCAGGTCACAGGAACAGTTGCTGTCGTACACCAGCTCAGGGTGAAAGTACCTCGCCAAGGCAAGTATGCACAGCTTTATTTCTCCATTCAAGAAGCAGAACCCAACGAGACGGTGAAATTCTATGTGCAAATTGACAATATGGGAAAAGAGGACATAATAGACGCCAAAGCGACCATAGAAATCGTGGGGCCAAACAACGAGCGCTTAGCGACCCTGAAAGCAGGTTCGGTGAGTATCAAGTCCATGGAAGGGGGCAAACTGGTAGCCTATTGGAAAGCCGACGTAAAGCCTGGAGAATATTATGCCACCGCAATAGTGAGTTATGATGAAGAAACAAGAAGGCTGGGAAAGAACTTCCAAGTTGGCAGAATGTTCATAGACGTCCTTGACGTTTCAGTCAAAAATTTCAGGCTTGGGGGGATAGCCAAATTCGATATCCTGGCAGAGAGCATGTGGAACAAGCCCATATCAGGAGTTTATGCCGATATGACGGTCAAAGACATATATGGACGCAGGATAGCGAATTTCAAATCAGCGGTAGCAGACATAGAAGCCCACGCCAAGACAGACCTCTATGCATATTGGGATACGGAAGGTGTTGTGGAGGGCAACTACAACAGCAGCCTCACCCTTCACTATTCCGGATTCGCCACGGAAAAGAATCTAATTACTCACGTGTCCTTGAATGCCATACGCACAGAGATTGTAGGCGTAAGCGTGGGGGCGGTCACGGCCGAAGCACCTGAACCGGAGCAGTACACCATAACACTCCTGCTTGCAATTCTCATCATCATAGCCATAAACTTGGGATGGTTCCTGTATAGCAGGAAGAGAAGAGGGTGATTATGGCGTATAAAAGATACATCAAGAGAAACGGAAAGGTTTACGGCCCTTACATATACAAAAGCATCAGGGATGAGAACGGCAATGTAAAGTCCGTATTCATAAGGAAGGGCGAACCAGACAATCCCAAAAAAACGAGATTTCGCTTTCTTTTCGCTTTCTTATTAAATTTAATAGCAACTAATTTACATATTAATTAATATATGCACGGAAAGTCTGGTTTTTTGCTGATTGTAATTACAGTTCTCATCATTCTGGCCGGTGCAGGCTCTGCCACGGCTGAAACCAATGTTTCTGCGTGTATGAACCTTACAACACCGAATACCGAGTATGTTTTGAACAGGAGCCTGGAGAACGAGAACGTCACCGACCAGGGAGGCTGGTGCATCGGGATTCTTGCCGAGAACATCATCCTGGATTGCCAAGGCCACAAAATCGTGAACAGCTCCCTTGCCATAACAGGAATCTACTCAAACGAAACCAACACAACGATCCAGAACTGCAATGTAACGATGTCCTCAAGCAGCGGAGGCTACGGAATTCAATTAGTTGGAGCAAATGATTCTTATATTTATAACAACACCTTGAGCAGCCAATCTTATGGATCGTATTTAAGTTCCACCCATAATACAACAATAGAAAACAACACAGCGAACTCAAATTCTGTTGGAATCTACCTTTCGAAAAGCTCGGACAACAACATAACCGATACTGGTATATCCAATTCGGTAAATAGCGATGTTTATTTAACTTTGACTTCAACAGGCAATACTTTCCTGAGTGTAAATTATTCAACCGAATATGTTGCATCCGGCTGTTCATTAATAAGGAAATGGTATTACAGGGCTTATGTGACTTATCCAAGCGGAGGTAATGCCTCCGGCGTGGAGGTCAGGGCTTACAACGCGTCCGCTTTTTTGATTGAAAACCTGACGACAAACGCGACGGGCTGGACAGAGACTGGATCTCTAATTGACTACGTGAACAGCAGCGGGACGACATACTACCACTCCAACTACACCATCAACGCAACCCATCCAAGTTTTCCTATCGGATCAAAGACCTATAACGTTACATCTGAACAAAATAACCTGAGCGATGTCATTACCTTGGGGGATCTGTTTTACTTCGGTGAAAACACTAGCGAAAGCAGCAGCACACGTAGTGTGGCCATAGCAGACCTGGACCTTGACGGCGACCTTGACTACATAGCGGGAAACTACAATGACAACAACGAGATATACCTCAACAACGGCACCGGCCACTTCACGCTGTACGAAGGCAGCCCCGAGAGCAGCAACACGTATTCGGTTGCCATAGCAGACCTGGACCTTGACGGCGACCTTGACTACATAGCGGGAAACTTCAATGAAAACAACGAGATATACCTCAACAACGGCACCGGCCACTTCACGCTTTTTGAAAGCAGCGACGAAAGCAGCAGCACACGCTCCGTGGCCATAGCAGACCTCGATCTTGACGGCGACCCGGACTACATAGCGGGCAACGATGGCCCAAACCAAATCTACCTCAACAACGGCACCGGCCACTTCACGCTTTTTGAAAGCAGCTCTGAAGGCGAAAGCACATTTTCCATGGCCATAGCAGACCTCGATCTTGACGGCGACCCGGACTACATAGCCGGCAACTACGACCAACCTAACAGGGTCTATCTCAACAACGGCTCTGCTCACTTCACGTCTTATGAAACAAGCCCACAAATCGATTATACGCGTTCTGCCTCTATCGGAGACTTGAACAACGACGGATATATGGATTATATTTCTGCAAATGGTCCAAGCCCAAAAGGGTATGATCGGATATACCTCAACAACGGCACCGGCCACTTCACGCTCCATGATAGCAGCAGCGGTCAAGACAGTAGTTACGGCTTGGCCATAGCAGACCTCGATAACGACGGCGACCTGGATTACATAATTGCTAATAATGGCGGAAATAACAGAATTTACCTAAACGACGGACAGGCAAATTTCACATTGTACGAGAATAGTTTAATGTCAGCTACCACCGAGAGCGTAGCCATAGCAGACCTGGACAACGACGGCGACCCGGACTACATAGCCGGCAACTCAGGCCTGACCCAAAATAACATATATTTCAACAACAAAAACGACAACAATTACGTGCTGGTTTTGATTAAAGGCACGAGCTCCGATGTGAACAGGGACGGCATAGGGACAAAGGTGGCAGCTTATTTGAACGAGAATCTGCTTGGATACAGGGAGGTGACTGCGGCCGACTCCTCCCAGGACGGGACCATTCAGTTGCATTTCGGTCTCCCCTCTTCTGACAGCTATACCGTAAATGCCACGTTCATAACCGGCAAAATCGTGAGTTGCTCGGTTCAGCCGCCAATAAACTTCACTATGTATGAGAATGGCGTGTCAACAAACGGCGTCAGCTGTCACGTGGTTGACTTCCCTCCTGAAATCGTGTCAATGCAACCACCCGACTGGAACATAACCAAGAAAATAGATGTGAACTTCACCTGCAATGTTTCCGATGATAACCAGCTTGCAAATGTCACAATTTACCTGTGGAACAGCACAAACGATGCTTACTACACCGACACAAAGGACATAACAGGTACCCAAAACCAGAGCGAGTGGTTTATCCCAGCCATGACACCGGGCATCTACCAGTGGAATTGCAGGGTTTTCGACAACGCTTCCCGATACTCCCAGCAGCCCAAGAACTACAGCCTCAAGGTCCTGATAAAAAACAGCCTGTATGTAAAACTCGTGATAAACAACACGAATAACATTGTCTATATCCCTGGTGTGGGCGAGCTGAATAGCAGTGACCTTGATTACCAGGTTTATGGCAACCCGCCCCACTATTACCTGGCATCGTATCTCGAAGATGTGGTTTCAGGTCTAGTTTTCAGCATGCACATTCCCAGAGCCGTCGCGGTCAGCACCAATGCAAGCACCAACACACACTACCTTGCCCTTGAGCAGGATATGGAAAATAGCAGGGTTTTCCTGGTTTTCACGCTGGGTAACTGGAGGGCGATAGAGAGCAGGATAGCCCTGATAGAGGCGGGACGCTTCTTGACGAACATTCTGCCAAGCTTCTCATATGGCTTGGGGAACAAGTACTCCCTGGATCTCGCACTGGGCTATGCGGATATAGACCTGCAGGGCAGGCTCAGGCTGCGCAAGGGCTCCCACAAGATCGTAATTTCGAACAACGGCACATCCGCCGGGAAACCTGTGATTGTGATAGGCAGGGAATAGCTGTTAGGAAATACTCTTGATCTTTATTCAAAGGAAATTCGTTCTTAGCCTCTAGCACACACCTGGAACTAAACCAGGATTTCCCTTTCGCTCTCGGATATCACGGTTCTGTTGTAGCTTATCCTGACTCGGATCACGTGCCTGCCAGGTTCAACCATGCCGCTGAGGTTGAACTCCGAAATAGGGACAATATATGTGTAATTTCCCGTGTAGCCAAATCCGGCATAATCGATTTCGGGAACTTTTCCCTCAACGAATTCGTAAGGCTTGCCTGATTTTTCTATGAAAAGCGATACAGGCATGCTTGAGGCCTCACCCCCAAGACTTACCTCTATTATGGAGAGGGCGGGGAGAATGACCCCGTCCGCTGTCGTAACCTTTATGTCAGCATACAGGACATTCCCGGTCCCAACTACAAAACCTGTTATTTCAGGTCTTATGAAAATCAGGGAGATTATCGCCGCGCTGAGTACAGGCAACACCAAGGAGATTTTTTCGCTCATAACCCACACACCCAGCCCGTATCAAACGCTTCATAAAGCTGTTAAACCGAAATGTTTTTATATTTTGCGTGTCATTATATCAATTATGACGCAAATTTCAAAAAACATTCTGGCGATGCTGCTTATATTTACCATATTAATTTCCGTGTTCGGGACTTGGATAACCCTTGTTGTCATGTCTGGCCAATACAAAGTGCCCGTTTCCCCTCCCAGGCATGTGGCGTCCGGCAAGGTGGGCGTGAATGTTTTGTCTGAATCGGGAATACTTGCAGAACCAGCAGAACCAAGGGAGATAGATGGTAAAGTTTCGGTAATTGTTAAATAAATGGAGGAAAAAAATGGCTGAAATAAGTAACGAAGTACTCGCAGTCTTGGTGATAGTGGCAATGGCCATCTCGCTGGCAGGGACCTTTACCACCCTGAGCCTGATAGGCCAACCTATGCCAATAACAGGCTTTGTTGACGTTTTTGACTATGGAGTAACCAATGTTTCGATAGGGAGAGAGGCGAACATAGAGTTGCTGGTCCAGGTTGTAGACTTCCACGACATGGAGTTATATGCCAGCAACGAGACATCAAACTACGACCCGCATCCGTTCGTGATAAACAACAACGGGACGGTCTTCCTCAACGTATCCGTAAAGTCGGAACATCTCTGGCCAGTCTCTGAACCCAACCCGAGTGGCTATTACAGGGTCAACGCCACGGACAATAACAAGACCTCATCCATCAGCGCCATTCAAAACGGCTGGGTAGGTCCTATTGCTATTGCGCCGATGCCAAACACGACGGCATTGACTATCGTGACGTGCCTCAACAACACGGATGCTACCGACACGGTGAACGTCCAGATAAACATAACGGTTCCGGGAGATGCAGCTTCAGGTGTTCATACGGCCTGGGTGACATTCACAGGGGTCGATGCGGGTCCAGACGTCTGCGGTCCTGGGTTATAAACCCATTTTTACCCCTTTCCTTTTTTTGCGGATTGGAATAGTCTTCAGGTGGAAAATGCGGGAAATAGGCAATCAGGCGCTTGCAGCTTTGGTGTTAGTAGCAATGGCCATCTCGCTGGCAGGGACCTTTGCCACCCTGAGCCTGATACGCAAACCAGTGCCAACTACAGGCTTTGTTGACGTTTTTGAGTATGGAATAACCAATGTTTCGATAGCGAGAGAGGCGAACATAGAGTTGCTGGTCCAGGTTGTAGACTTCCACGACATGGAGTTATATGCCAGCAACGAGACATCAAACTACGACCCGCATCCGTTCGTGATAAACAACAACGGGACGGTCTTCCTCAACCTATCCGTAAAGTCGGAACATCTCTGGCCAGTCTCTGAACCCAACCCGAGTGGCTATTACAGGGTCAACGCCACGGACAATAACAAGACCTCATCCATCAGCGCCATTCAAAACGGCTGGGTAGGTCCTATTGCTATTGCGCCGATGCCAAACACGACGGCATTGACTATCGTGACGTGCCTCAACAACACGGATGCTACCGACACGGTGAACGTCCAGATAAACATAACGGTTCCGGGAGATGCAGTTTCAGGTGTTCATACGGCCTGGGTGACATTCACAGGGGTCGATGCGGGTCCAGACGTCTGCGGTCCTGGGTTATAAACCCATTTTTCCCTTTATCCCCTTTATCGGTATTCTAAGCTACAGCCGTTTTTAGGCTTCATTGCTACAACTCTGCATGCTCAGAAAAATTGTATGAAAAAGCAAAATTTTTTACACGCCAAAAACGTGCCAAAACAAGGCAAGTTGGATAAATCTTCTAACCTTCCAAAATTCCAATAATTATTAATTAAGGCAATTATTACATATAATATAATTATATGACAAGAAAACAATGCATCCTGTTCCTGCTAGTTGCGGTAACATTGCTCGTTCCTGCTGAGAGGGTATCTGCCATAGGAATAACCCCAAGCGCCGTGGTGTTTGATTTTGAGCCGGGCCTTAACAGGACAGTGACTTACAAATTGATAAGTGCGAAAGATGCGGACCTTTATGTAAAGGGTGATCTGAAAGACTATGTGAAGCTTAGCCATACAACGCTCAAGTGTCCGTGCTCGTACACGCCTTTCACGGCTGAATTGGCCCTTCCAGAGGAGCTGGAAAGGCCAGGCCTTTACGATACCAGGGTGGGTGCCGTGGAGAGATCGCCTCCGGGCGGGGGAGGCATTGGAGCAAAGGCGGCAATAGAGGCTCTGCTTTGGGTGAAGGTGCCCTATCCCGGCAGGTATGCCGTAATAGTATCTTTTATAGCCGATAACGTCAAGGTAGGAGAGCCGGTGCACTTTTCAATAAAAATCGAGAGCCAGGGATTGGAGAATATAACGGGAACGCTGAAGCTGGAGATTTTCGATCCTGACGGTAACAAAGTGGCGACGCTGTTTTCCCAGGAGAAGTTCATCGAAACAAAAAAATCCGTGAGTATAGAACTTGTCTGGAAAACGGAAGGCGTAAAAGAGGGAATCTATACTGCGAAGGTGGCATTTGACTACGCCGGGAAAAAGCCGGCGACCGCCAGCAAAGATTTCAGGGTAGGCGATATTCTTATAAAAATTGTTGACATTCTGAATAATGAAACGATCGAGGGAGGTATAGCAAAATTTGTAATAAGGGCGGAAAGCTTTTGGAATTCCATGATAAGGGACGTTTATGCCACTTTGCTCGTAACAGAGAACGGAAAGACGGTGGGCCAGTCTAAAAGCAGCAACGTCGATGTTGAAGCATGGTCAATGGAAAATATCGAGCTTTTCTGGGACACCGAAGATACGGAGCCCGGCACCTACAATGCCACAATAACCGTGCATTACCATAACAAGACAGTAGAAAAAACAATCGAAACGAAGATCACCCCCAAAATGGAAATCAGCTATATCATCCTGATCATCGCAATAATAATTTTGGCAATATCGATAGCGGTGTTGATGCTATATTACAAATACAAACACAAAAAGAGAAGCAAGGGATAGGAGCATGTTCAAAAAACTGGGTAAAAAAAGGGCGCTGCTTTTCCTGGCCCTTGCGGCTGTTTTGTCATATTTTTTTACTATGTTAATGTTCTATTACGCGCATTTATCGGGTACTGGTATATATGAAATAAGGGAGCTGGGCATGGATGTTTATGTCCAAGGCACCGCTGGATTTAATGTCGACTCGGACGCTGTCCATTTCGGGATGGTGCCACCCGGTTCGAAGGGAAGAAGAAACATCACCATAGACAATGACAACGTCCCGAACATGGTCAGAATAGAAGCCTATGGGGATATAGCAGAGTGGGTGTACGTATCTGACAACGATTTTATTCTGGGATCGTATGAAAGTAAATCACTTCTAGTCTCCGTTTCAGTGCCACCGGACGCCGAGGTCCCAGACTTTAAGAACGGAACACTGAGAATATTGTTCATGAACATATAGCCAAGCTGTAGCCAAGCAAAGGTTTCATTTGACGGAGCGCTTTTCCGTTTTTTATGAATTTTCGACAATTTTCATCAATTTGAGCCTGTTTGCACACATTATAATTTTATAGATTTGCCCCACCAAATAATAAGTATGGATCATTTCAGGCTCAGGGTTAACAACAACATTCTGGCAGCTTTGGCAATCCTGCTCATTCTCGTCTCTTTCCTGAATTTTTTCGTAGCTTTGAATGTAGTAGAATCCAGGCAGGCTGTAGCGGCGGCGTCTGCCGGTGGCGAAGTCAGCTTGTGTGCAAGTTTCACCCCGAACATAACCGCGGACCTTTACCACGAAATCAACCAATCCCAACCTTTCTATTATGATGTAAACGTCTCGGAGGATGAAGACGACGTAGTTTACAGCGACGATACGGGCATGTTCAATATAGACCAAAACACAGGGAAGATAGATTTCACCCCCGGCAGTGGCGATGTGGGACCCCATAACGTCACGATAACCGCCACCGAAACAATCTGCAACTCTTTGCAAGACTCCGTGGTAATGATGTTCAACATAACCGATGCCAATGACCCTCCCTTTCTGATAGCGATTGTCACCACAAACGAAAGCAGTAACGGGACCAATGTGACATACAACTTTCTCCCCCCTGATCCAAAGACCTTGGAAGGGCCAATCGAGTTGTGGGAGGATACCTGGTACAACCTGAGCGTGATTGCGGACGACCCTGACATACCTTACGGAGACTTCCTGAAATACGGTATGGAACCCTATGTCTCTCCCATCAACCTCGATTTATACGACGGGAACGCCACATTCATGCCCATGCAGCAGCATGTCGGAAGCCACATAACCAAATTCCATGTAAAAGACAATTACTATGGAGAATGGACTGAGCCCCATGAGGTAGACGAATCGGCTAATGTGACGATCATCATCCACAATGTTAACGATCCCCCCGTGCTGGAAAACAAAACGGCCACGGTAGGAGGGCTGGGCGCGACAACGACAAACTGGGATGAGCCGTTTTACTACGACGTGAACGCCACCGACGAGGACAATGACACCATGTATTTTTACGTGTATTTCATCAGTTGCGAAAAGCTCAACGGTGACACCAACTGCACCATATTCGGAATAGACGAAATGACAGGCGAGATTAACTTCACACCGACTTTTGCTGAGGTGGGTAACTACACCGTGAATTACACGGTCACCGACAAGTATGATGGAGAATGGGGATGGGACTGGTATGTGGGCAGCTTCAGTGTGACCGAGTTTGAGAATGAGCCCCCCAACATAACGGACTGGTACCCACCCGAATACAATATCACAATAAGAGAGGGCGAATCGCAGTTTTTTAACATAACCGTAGTTGATGACAGTGGCATCCCAGCTGCGCAATGGTATAAGGACGGCGTTGCGATCCCGGGCGAGGGCGGACTTTGTTACAACGAAACATCCAATTACACCTTTGTCGCAACCTACGATGATTCCGGCATTTACAATATCACCGTCATGGTGACCGATGGCCAGTACGTGGTTTCGCATGAATGGAGGTTGATAGTGCTTGATAGGGAACCCAAAAAACCCTACCGCCCATCGCCCAGACCGCCGTTGGTACCTGCGTGTATGGAAAACTGGGAGTGTACGGTATGGTCCGTTTGCTCCAAGGAAGACGTGCAGATAAGGATATGCGTTGACCTCAGCAAGTGCAACACAACACTAAACAAGCCGGTCGAGAGCAGACTCTGCACCTACACACCATACCCAGACTGCTATGACGGCATCAAAAACTGCCACGATGGTTCTTGCGAAATACTCACGGACTGCGGCGGCCCGTGTCCGCCATGCCCCACTTGCAGCGACGGTATAAGAAACTGCCATGTGGGGGGAGAATGTGAAGAGGGGATAGACTGCGGCGGCCCCTGTCCTCCCTGCCCCGTAATACCGAAAGCGCCGGTGTGCGGCAACGCAATCTGCGAGGCAGGCGAATTGTACGAGTGCGCGGAAGACTGCCTGGAATTCTGGCTGGATATGACCATATTAGTTCTGATAATCATATTATTAATAACCCTTTCCATACTACTATACGTGTACAGGAAGGAAACAGTGATGCTGTACGTTTACAGGAAAGTGAGGGGAGAATAGGATGCTGTGGCTGAGATACGTGCTGATAGCGTTCGCACTCGGGCTGGTATCGGTAATCTCTCTGCTCATCTACAAATACAGGAAGATGCTCAGCAAAAGAGAAACGGAGATGGGCAAGGAAGACGTGATGGGCCGGCTCTTTCTGAGAAAGCTAAAGAAAATAGAGGATTTGACGGGCAAAGAAGACCCGAGCGAGCTTTTCAAGAAACTTAACAAGACCATGAGAGGCTTCTTCAGCGAGCTGTTCGACATAAGATATGAATTCGATTATGTGGAACTAAACGAGGAGCTGAGCAAGCAGGGGGTCAAAGAGGACATCAGGCATGAGGTGATATCCTACACAATGGGGATGTCGCGAGCGGAATACGGCGGGCACAAAATAACGAACACGGATTTTTATTCCCTGCTGGAAAAATCAAGCAGAATCATAACTAAAATTACGGGACAGGAGCTTGAATTGGCGCCAGAGAAGATTCCGGGCAAAATACCGCCGGAGAAAGAGGTCGTTGAAGAGGTCCCCAAGGAAATACCGCCCGAGATGGAAGAAAAAGCACCTGAGAAAGAAATCATTGAAGAGGTTCCTAAGGAAAAGCCGCCGGAAATGGCAGAGGTAAAACCAGAGGTAAAAGCACCTGAAAAAGCACCGGAAAAGAAAGAAATGCCGGAAGAAGAAAAGCCGGAAGTGCCAGAAGAGTATGAAAAGGCCATAGAGCAAGAGATGATAGTCCCCCCAGACGAACAGGAAAGGATGCAGAAATTAAGGAAGATGCTCTTGGAGGCCGAAGAGAATGTCAAGGAAAACAGGTACGAAGATGCCATGGAAAGCTATTCCGAGCTGAGAAAAATATATGACAGCCTTTCACCCAAGGTTAAACTAGGAATCTACAGCGAAACCGAGCGGATAATCCGGATATACAACACCTTGCTCAAGGAGTACAAAGATACCCTGACGGGCAAGGAATAGGGCAAATTCTTGTTTGAAACGCTGACTTATTATATGAAGAGATGCTTCAGGTATAAATTGGAGTTAAATGGGATGATAAGTGCAATGGCTTAGTGGCCAAGCTTTATAAATAATCATTCAATAAAAATGAATATTTGTTCAAAAAATGTGAATAATATGATACCAAAGAATACGTTCAGTGTATTAGACTTTCTGCTCAGGCGGCCCGGCAGACAGTACAATGTCAACCAGATAGCCAGGGAGTTGGAAATAAGCGTGGGCTCTGCCCATAAAATTCTTACGGAACTTAGCGGCAAGGAAATTCTCAAATCTGTCAGGATGGGAAATGCCGTTTTCCACCAGCTGAATCTGTCGAGCAGGGAAGCAAGAAAGCTCTGCGAACTGATATTTATTGAAGGAAGAAACAGTGTGCTTGCGAAAAATCCTGCCGCCAGGGTATATGCAGAGGAGTTGCAAAAGTTCGGAGCTGCAAAGGCCATAATCATGTTCGGCTCAATTCTGTCAAGGGGTATGAAAGCAGGGGATGTGGATGTGCTGTTTGTAATAGATCGGCCGGCCGATGTTAAAAAGGTTAACAGGTTCTGTCTTGAAGCATCCAAAGTCAGGGCCAAGCCTGTTGTTCCTCTCATAATGACCGAAGGTGATCTTAAAATCAAGATAAGTGAAAAGGACGATGTTGTGGCAGATATGATAAGAACCGGCGTTGTGCTTTCAGGAGAGGATATTGTTGTAAGCTGTATGGATGAGGCAGGATGACAAGAGCGAAAAAGGTCTTTGAATGGTGCCTGAAGCAGGGAAGAGGAAAAGGGGAACACAGGGGCCTCAGGCGCATAAAGCCGTCTTTAGCAGAGACCAAAAAACATGTAAAGAAGGCATTGCACAATCTCAGGGCAGTTGACCACAACATCAAAGGCGGTTTTCCTGACTGGGCCGTAAGCGCCGCCTTCTATGCAAAATACCATTCGCTGCTGGCGATTCTGTACAAAATGGGCTATGAGAGCAGGAACCAGGAGTGCACAATCAGCGCTGTTGAGCATTTCATCAAAACAAAAAAGATAGTCCTTGACCTCAAGTACATTGAGATGATAAGGCGGACGAGCGAAATGATGCCGAAAGATTCTAAGGCCCTGAGGGAGGAATTCCAGTACGGAACCGAAGTGAGCGTTAATGAAGAGGTTCTTGACCGGCTGAAGAAAAATGCCATCGAGTTTGTTGAGACGGTGCAGATACTGCTCGAAAGCTTGGAAACCCAGAAATAGTATAAAGTGAACACAACCAAATCAGAAAACCTTAAGGCTCGTTTCGATTACTCCAGCCTCCACTTAACGATTTTCATACCAAATTACCAAGGCTCACAGGCAAGAAAGCCCATATCGAGCAGGTATGGGATGAATTGCCGTTTGGCGAGCCTTCCTCCCATATAAGCATCAAAACCATTATTTATGATATGGAACTGCGGAACTACAAGTTCAGGTTGTATCCAAGCAGAAAGCAAATCAATCGTCTTTCTGGTCAGTTTGAAATCTGCAGAAGAGCCTACAACGAGTTGCTCGAAATCAGCATCGGGACATACGAGAACACCGGCAAGGGGCTGAGCAAGTTCGACCTCGACAAATGCATCAAATACCTCGATACTAATACCGACATAGTTTTTTCACAAGTTCTCCAAAACATCAACGACAGGATTGGCAAGGCTTTCAAGAACTTCTTTCGCAGAGCCAAGAAAAAGAAATCTGGAAAGCACATCAAGGTCGGCTATCCCAGATTCAAGAAACATTTCAAATCCATAACATACCCTCAGATGGGTTTCAGGTTCAAGTCCGGCAGAAGGCTCTGTGTCTCCAAGATAGGCAGTATGCCCATCGTCCTCCACAGAGCCCCCAAGGGCAAAATAAAGACCATGACCATAAAGCGGAACAATGCAAACCAGTGGTTCGCCGTGTTCGGTTGCGAGGTCGATATCAAGCCCAAAAAGCATATATCCGTCAAGAGCAAAGTCGGCATCGATGTCGGTCTTGAGAACTTCGCCACACTGTCCGACGGAATCACTATCCAAAATCCCAGATTCCTGGTCAAATCCGAAAAGAGGCTCGCCAGATACCAGCGAAGACTGAGCAGGAAGAGCAAAGGCTCCAATAACAGAAGAAAGGCAATCCTCAAGACCGCAAGAGTTCACAACAAAATCGCCAACCAGAGGACGGATTTCATGCACAAGCAGAGCAGGGCGATTGCCGACAAGTACGGTTTCATCGCCGTTGAGAAACTCAGCATCAACGGAATGGTTCATAATCATCATCTCGCAAAACACATTAATGATGCAAGTTGGGGAAACTTCATCAAGATGCTCGGCTACAAGGCTTGGAATGCTGGTGGCCGGGTTGTTGAAGTCAATCCGAGAGGAACATCCCAAACGTGCAGCAACTGCGGAAAGGCCGTTCCGAAATCCCTGTCTGTCAGGACACACAAATGCCCTTTCTGCGGTCTGCGTGTACATAGGGACCTGAACTCCTCAATCGAGATACTCAACAGAGCTACCGTGGGACGCACGGGAAGTCACGCCTGTGGAGATGGAGCCTCTGCTTTGTCCAAAAAGGACAAGGCAAGTCCCGTCGTCGAAGCAGGAACTATATGCGGCAGTTCGCAGTTCCATTAGACTGTCGCTGGAAGCCCATGAATTTATTCGTGGGAGGATGTCACATTTTCTTTAAGTGCAAGATACACGGCCTGACAAACATAAAGAAGCAGATGCTCACCGATGAGTATGACGATTACCAGAGGCTGTGCTGGGAAGTGCCGGAGAGCAAATAGCATGGCCGAATTTCTGCTTCACTTCTAATTCAAGATGCGAGCATCATCGGCATCATGGTATTGTCCTGTACTTGCTGTTGATCAGTATCAGTTCTGTCAAGAACAGCGCCACTGCGATAAGCATGAGATAAGATGACAGGTCCGTTGAAATTTTCTGCTTGGTGGCGTATGCTATTTTTTCATAGGCGCTTTCCAGTTCTTCCTTGCTTTCCGCCCTGTAGTATTCCCCTCCGGTCTGCCCTGCTATTAGTTCCAGGGTCTCGACGTCGAGGCCTGCCACAAAGCTCGTGTTGCCCACCGTCCCTCCTTGCTCGGTTCCTATGCCTATGGCGTTTATGACCACATGAAACTTTTTGGCGTAATCGAGGGCGTCATCTATGGAAATCCCCACGTTGTTCTGGCCGTCTGTCAGCAGTACGATGACCTTGTTTTTTTCACTTGCCATCAGCATGTTCGCAGAGCTGACGATGGCCTCGCCTATCGCGGTTCCCCCCGCCAGCTCTATATCGACCCCAGCTATGGCGTTGCTGATTTTTTCATAATCATCTGTCAGTTCCTGCTGCACGAACGTGGCACCAGAGAAGCTTAGCACACCCAGCTTTGTTTCAGCCGGTATGGAATCAACGAACAACTGGGCGGCGCCCCTTGCAGCCTCCATCCTGTCCGGCTGGTAGTCTTGCGCAAGCATGCTGGCGCTTGCGTCTATCGCCAGGGCGAAGTCCGCCTCACCCGCATAGCCCTCGTAAACGATGACGGTCCCAGACAATGCGAATACCAGGAATATCAGGGTGAGCACCCTGATGGCGAGCAGCGGGTAGTTCTTGCTCAATATCTTTTTCCCGAAAACCTTTTCCATGGCCTCGTAGTTTGCAAAGAGTATGGCCTTCCTTTTTATCTTTCTCAGGCTGATGAAATGCACCAGCAGGATCGCAGGCACGAACATGAAGAACCAAAGATACAGCGGGCTGAGAAACGTTACTTGAATAGTATCTCCCTCCTCTTCAGGAATTTTAATATGGGCAGCACGAAGCTTTCTTTTGTAGAAACATCCCACAAATCCCACATTGCCGTTTTAAACGTATCCTTTATTCTCTTCTCTTCTTTCGTGACGTAGTTTTCATATTGCACCCTCGCGTTGTCACCGCAGTCTATAAGCGATTCCCGGTCCGAATAAGGATCCGATATAACTACCTGACCCACTTGAGGGGGCAGTTTCCTGTCCCTGGGGTCTCTTACCATAATTGCCACTCCGTCAAATTTGGCAGACGCCTCCTTTACAGCCTCCTCCCAGTTCCGCTTCATCCCTATAAAATCCGACACAAGAAAGGCAAGGCTTCTCTCTCGTACGATGTTCGTGAGAAAGCGTAACACGTTGCCGAGATTGTAATTGCCTCCATAGAATCCGGGAGTTAAAAGGTTTCTGAGCATAAGGTAATAATGGTTCATACTTTTTCCGGTTTCTATGTAACGCACAACCCTGTCGTTAAAGAGCACCAGTCCGATTTTATCCCCGCTCTGCAAAACGAAATGCGAGAGGGCTGCCACAAGCCCCGCCGCATACTCGTGTTTGAGCTTTTCGGTGGAGCCGAACAACATGCTTGAACTGACATCCACCACGAAGAAAACATTCATGTCCCTCTCCTCCCTGTATTGCCTGATAAGCAACTTGTTTGCCCTTTTGGTGGCCTTCCAGTCTATTTCACTAGCATCGTCATTAGTCGTGTACTCCCTGAAATCCTCGAAGTCCAGGCCCTTCCCCTTGAACACCCTTCTGTATCTGCTCACTATCCTGGCCTCTGTCAGTATCCCCAATGCAACATCCAGTTCCTTTGTCACAGAAGCAATATCCACCCTTAACTCTGCCACCATTTAAGGCACCGGTACCTTAGATAGAATTTCCGCTACTAAGTCGTCCGTGGTAATGTTTTCTGCCAGACCTTCGTAGTTGAGGATTATCCTGTGCCGCAACACATTGTAGGCAACCTCCTTTATGTGCGCCGGGGTGACAAATGTGTCTCCTCTCATCAGAGCATGGGCCTTTGATGACATGAACAAGAATATGCTTGCCCTGGGAGATGCCCCCCACTCTATGTACTTTCCCAGCTCAATCCCGTACTTCTCCGGATTTCTGGTAGATTCCACCAGCTGTACTATGTATTGCTCCACCTCCTTGCTCAGGTATATACCTTTCACGGTCTCCTGTATTTCCATGATTTTCTCCAGGTTCGTGACGGCATGCAAGTCGTATTGATCAAAGCGCTTTAGCTGGATGTTCGTCTTCATGATTTCCTTTTCCTCCTCAAAGGTGGGGTAGCCCATCTTGGTCTTGAACAGGAACCTGTCTACCTGGGCCTCTGGCAGGGGATAAGTCCCGCTCGTCTCTATGGGATTCTCGGTGGCGAGCACGAAAAAGGGATTCATCATGGGAAAGGTTTCCTTGCCTATGGTCACCTGCTTCTCTGCCATGGCTTCCAGCATCGCCGACTGCACCTTGGGAGGGGCCCTGTTGATTTCGTCGGCCAGCACGTAATTGGCAAAAACAGGACCCTTGATGACGTAGAAACCCTTTTGCTCGTTGTACGCCGTCAAGCCGGTGATGTCCGTTGGCAGCAGGTCAACGGTGAACTGAATCCTTTGGAACACGCCGCCTGTGACCTTTGCCAGCGTCCTGATGAGCAGGGTCTTGGCTATGCCGGGGACGCCTTCCACAAGAATGTGGCCGTCAGCCAGCAGGCCGCTCATGATAGTGTCTACAGTCTTTTCCTGGCCAACGATAATCTTTGACGTTTCCCTTTTAATTTTCTTAATAAGTCCCTGGTACTCTTTTATTTTAGACTTGAGCGCTGCCTCGTCTTCCATATTAATTTAATTTGTAGGGCCTGAATATAAATTTGTTTAAATGCGGTTTAAAGGCTGTTGCCCTTATCCAGAAATCAACCCGCCCTTATCCAGAAACCGTTTGGAATGGCAATAGGGAATAGTCTATTTGTTATTGGAGTAATTAGTCCTTTACCCTAATCTATTAAAATCTATTAAAATCTATTTCAAGGCAGTCTCAAGGCAGTCAAAATCTGTCTGACCAAAATCTGTCTGACCATGACCAAGCAAAATCTGTCTGACTAAGTGACCAAGGATGTTGACTAAGGATTTGGGCATGTAAAGCGTGTAAAAAGCGTGTAAAATAAGACTAAATCTTCATGTGAAATCAGCAACAGTTAAACAGGGGAACTTATTTTAGTTTTTTACTACAATTATAAATAGGTGCATATGGCGGAAATGTTTAGGTATATTGCTATTCTAATGATATTGTCAGCTGCGCTCTTTTCTGCGAGTTTAATGAGTCCTGGTTTCACGGGATTTTACGGCACGAATGTCAGCGGTGGAGGGACGACGCTCGTTGTGTGGGACGACACGGACAGCTATCACGGCGGCCCATATACAAGGTACACATACCCCACTTCTTATGAGACATACCAGCCGAAATGTTACATGAACAAAGATTATGAAGACCATAACGTTTACTTCTTCGCGAATTACACGGACAATACCGAAAGTCCAATAACAGATGCCAGCGGGGACTGCGATGTGAGGTTCGACGAGAACGACGACAGCACCTATGAGGCATGGGTGGATATGTCCTACAATGCCACGAGCGAATTGTGGGAGCAAAACCGCTCGTTCAATTACAAGGGGGATTTGAACTGGCAGGTGCTGTGCACGAGCTCGACCCATGACAATCTCTCCCTGACCGACAACATGACTATTGAAAACACGGGACCTCCCTGCATATTCACCCTGGATGCGGGGGGTTATATCCAAAGCGTCACGTGCTACGAGGACATCCCTTGCAACTACGATTTCAGCGCGAACGTTATCGATGACGACTTCAATGACGTGCTGACATACAGTTGCCTGTCCGGTTGTTTTTCAGAATTCTCGATAAATCCCTCAACCGGTGTTTGGACAGTTCTTGTGGAAAGTGAAAGTGGAACTGGTGATAAAACTGTGAATTTGAAGCTGAATGACTCAGATGGTTCAACAAACACTGCGCTGCAGAACATCACGATAAATCCAGTCAACGACGCTCCCGAGTTTGGTACCCTGCCAACGGGAGCGACCGAGGATCTTGAGTTCAACTCTTCAAGTCCAGAAGCTGTGATCACGGCCACGGACGAGGAAGGAGACTACCCCCTGAATTTCACCATAAACATCACGAACTGCACCAAAGCGCACTGGATAAAGGGTCCCTGGCGGAACAATTGTAGCCTTTTTTCCTGGAACCAGACTTCAGGCACATCAGTAGAGATACTGAATTTCACGCCAACCAACTGGGACGTGGGAACTTACACTGTCAACTATACCGTGAGGGACTGCGGCAATACAACCCTGCCCTACAATGCAACCTATTCGGTAGAAACGAGCTTCACCGTGACGAACGTCAACGACGAACCGAACATTACCGCAATCAACGGGACGAGCATAACATTGAATCAGAACGACCTCCTATATGTGATCTTCAACGGAACGGACATAGAGAACGACACGCTGTCTTTCAACGCAACGACGCTGTACCAAAACCTGACACCTTATACAAACACGAGCTTGTTCCCGATTGCCAAAAACGACACGAACTATCCCAATGAATCCGCATACGGCATAATGAACTATACGCTGACCAACGCCCAGGTAGGCAACTACACCTTGAACATAACGCTCACGGACAATGGGACGAATCCAGACAACCTGACAGACAGCATTCTCGTAAACTTCACTATATACAATGTGAACGATCCCCCTGCGCTGGAAAATCTCACAGACAATTTAACCGCCATACAGGGTGAAGATTTTTACTACGATGCTAACGCTAGCGACCCCGATATGCTCACGATTTACAACGACAGCCTGACCTTCAACTTTACGTTCACTAACGATTGCTCAAAACTTGGTGGAGGGGACTGCAATTCACACGACCCCGGCTCGATATTCAGCATAAACGAAACCACAGGCCTTATACACATCAATGCCATGAGGAATGACACAGGAAACTACACCATGAATCTTACAGTTACAGACAGCGTAGGACTTGTAAACTGGAGCCTGATAAATTTGACTATAACCCCTGACTGGGCTCCTGTTATAGAACCTGTTGGCCCACAAAACGGGACTCAGAATGAAATCTTTTATCTGGCTTTCAACATAACTGAAAGGGATAACGACACGATGTTCATAAATGTGACAACGCTTTACAGAAATCTTACGATTTTTCCAAATCCAAACCTATTTCCTGTAAATATCAGCAATTCATCAGTTCCGACTAACAACCTGACAATGAACCTTACCATGAACTATACCCTTAACAACAGCCAAGTTGGAAATTATACGATAATGGTAATAGCCACTGATAAACCATGGAACAGAACATCAACAACGTATTTCAACATTACCGTTGAGAACATAAACGACCCCCCGCAGATAATCAACTTCACGTCCTGTTACAACGAGAGCGAAATATATCCCCTGGACCTCGAGATATACGAGAACATATACTACTGCCTGAGGTTGCACAATCCCGACCCTGACCTGTTAGTTCCGCGCTATTTCTACTGGGAAAACCTGACTTACAACCTGACTTATGAAGAGTGCAACGCAAGCGACGATTTCTTCCCCAGCGGAAACTGTTCCGGAAAAACACAAATTGCGATGAACATAACAATGGGGATCATCGATTTCACAGCCGAAAACGAAACATGGCATGGGAACTACACGTACAACCTTACGATCTTTGACAGCAAAAACGCAACAGCAACGAAAACGATAAACATCACGATTTACCCAGCGAACGACGGGCCAGTCCTTGATAAGCTGGCCTTGACAAACGAGAGCGGAAACGAGACCTATTATGACTTCCCCATAAATGAAACCATAGTATTGATGGAGGGGATTACCTACAACCTGAGCGTGAACGCCACCGACGAGGAGGAGAACACGCCCTTTTACTACAACGCAAGCTTTGCCTGCACAGCGGCAGACTGCGACCTCTTCACATTGAACCATATAACAGGGAAAACGAATTTCACACCGGACACGAGCAATGTTGGCAATTACACCGCCAATTTCACGGCCACCGATTCGGGAAACGCGACATTCGGATACGACAACGCCACCGGCTGGGAACTGGTGAATCTTACTGTAAAGAAGAAGTGGAACGTACCCTATATCGAGACTCTCCACCCTGAGGGCTGGGACTACACCGCCTCCGAGGGGAGTCCAAAAGGCTTCAACTACAAGGCATACGACCTTGACAACGAAACCCTTAACTGTACCTGGTATCTGGACGGAAAGGTCATACGCGGTCTGTCCCAAACAATGGATTACGTGCCAGACTGCAACTGCACAACAACGGGAAGTTGGCCCTACAACGTATCATATGATGACGCTTTCAACTATTCGGCCGGAATAAACAGGACTGTAACGCTTATTGTTGTGGACCCGGGAGGTCTGAATGCCAGCAAAGACGTAAACATAACATTCTTTCACGTCAACAGGGCTCCGAGGTTTAACCAGGACATCGATTCCCCAATAAAATGGACTTCGTACACTTCGGTAACCCCCATAAATCTGAGCACCCACTTCGAAGACGACGCGTGGGAAACACTCGAGTTTACGTACATAGGCGCAACGAACATCGATGTCGTGATCAGTGAAGAGAGTAATGTGACCCTCACGCCGAAGGGCAGCTGGTACGGCACCGACTGGATAGTATTCGTGGCCAACGACTCGGAATATAACGCGACAAGCAACAACGTCACCCTCATTGTCGAGTACAAAGCACCTAAGACGAAACCCACCCCCGTTACTCGATATCAGTACAGGCCAAAGGTTGTCTCGCTGCGGATAATAGTCCCGGAGATAGTCACGGTGGATATAGGAAAGAGCAGCAGGGCAAAGGTGATACTGTATAACGATGGGGACTACAATCTGCACAATATAAACCTCACTGCGAGCACGAATGAGACAAACATAACGCTGGCACTCGAGGATACATTCATAGATAAAATAGAAATAGGAGAAAACGTCACCACTTGGTTGAACATGGGCATAGGGGATTTGGATGTAAACCAGACATATCTGGCCCAGGTTCTGGCGGATGTGGGCTCCCCGCCTCTCCAGGAGTCCGCAACGATCACCATCCAGGTGATTCCAACCAACAAGACCATAGCCGAAACCGAGATAGTGATGGTAAAAGACCTGTTTGAGGAGAATCCGGAATGCATGGAATTGTTCGGTCTTATAGTGCAGGCGGAGGAGTCCCTGGACAAGGGCGACATCGCCGAGGCCAGGAGGCTCACCAAGCTGGCAATGGACCACTGCCATGACATGATAGATTATGCAAAATTGAAAAGAAACGAGACAGGGCTACTGCAACCTTCCACGGTGGGGCAGATATTCCTGAACCCGATCTTCGTCATGGGTTTTGCCGTCGCTGTGCTCGTCCTTGCCATGCTCGGCTTCTGGCTCATGTCAAGAAGGCAGACAACCCCAATGAGCCAAACCGTTTAACTGACGGCGAGCGGGAAATCCCCCTTTCCTTTAGAGGTTGGGTAGTTCACAAATCAGCGTCTCTTCAACTTCCTCAGGGCGTAGTTGATGGGATTCTTCACGCTTTTTTTGGGGCCGCCGCACAGAGTGTCTGGCTTGCAGACCCCGAAGTCCTCGTAGTACCCCGGGTTGTCGCAGTTGGGAGGCGGCAGTGGCTTTTTCCTGTTCTTGTGCCATCTCACCTGGCCCCGGACGTAGCTCTCCCTGAGCGGGGGCTTGTTCTTTTCATTCCACTTGGTCAACTCCGCCGAGATCTCATTCCAGCTCCATTTGAGGGAAGACAGGTAGTTGATCAATATGAACAGGCTGCGCTTTTTGCCGTCCGGCAGGCCCTTGAGGATATTCTGCACGCAAGGGGGCGCAAGCTGTATGGGGACAGGGCTATGCAGCGTGATATCCCTCCTCGCTTTCCTCTCCCTCTTTCTTTTCACCTTGGCCCACCAGTCAACTGCCTCGACAACCAGCATGGCAGCCTCGTTTTCCTCGAACTGGTCCAGCCAGCCTGTCTCGACCTTGATTTTTGCAGGCGACGCGTCTTCCTTTTTGAACTCCTCCAGTTGGCCCGGGCGCAAGGGAAGGGAGACCAGGTGCGTACGCTCATGCAGGGAATACGGCAGCCTGAAGAGGTGCCTGGGAGAAATGAGAATCGGGTCGATGTTTGCTATTTTGAACGGGTCTATGCCGTCTTCTGTCAAAATCCCCCCGACCTTGCGTCCCGTTTGCTCTGCGAGTTCCTCGACGCTCCATTTCTTAAGAATTGCGCGTTCAAGGTCGGGTCTGGCGAATTCTTTAATGTATTGGACAAGCTTTCTTGCAAGGTCCGGATACTGCTCGCTGGTGAGCTTGTAGTCAACGACAGACGGCATGGCCTCGAACGGGATCCCCATGTGAAATCCCGTCCCTCCCGTGAATTTTACAGCAACGTTCCTGATTCCGTGCTTTTTGAGCGCGGCCAAAAAAACAGAGACGGCAAGTAGCCCGTGCTCGGTCTGCTGGCAGTCTATGTCCAGCACAAGGTCCCAGCCGAGCCTCAGGCTCTCATAGTTCTCGGTGCCCACGGCCATGGGATTGGACCATCTTTCCAGGCTCCCGTGAAACGCGACAGCACCGCCCCTGACCTGCATCACTATATCCCTCGGGTAGACCAGCGTGTTGGGCCTCGTCGAAAAGCCGCCGTCCTTGAAAACGGCAACCACCTCTCTTCCCTCAGCAACGCGCAGCAGCGCCTGCTGAACGTCTTCCCTGCCGTAGTAGTTGTATATCTCCCTGACGCTCATGAATAAGATATATTACCAGCAAATTTATAGCTTTTTAAAATTCAATCATATTATTATTCAGGGTATTGTAGTTGAGGGCTTTGGCATGATCACTTATGAAACATTGCGCAGGATAGAGCAGGAAGAGAGGATAAGCAAAAGGCTTGTCCAGTTGCCGGATCGCTTTATGCTGGAAGTCATGGATTATATGCAAAAAAAGGCCACGATGGCAAAAGAGAAGGGCGACAAGTGGGAGCTGCAGACCGCCAGGCAGAGGTTCCACTCTATTATGCAGCTCAGGGAAAGGAAGATAATGAACTTCACCCTGTCCTTCGTCCGGTCGGGTGCCTTGCCGGAAAACATGATGCCGGAGGAAAGGGAGTTGTTCGACGGCGTGGTGAAGAGGGTAAAGGAATTTCATGACAAGAGGAAGAAGGCCATGTCCGGGGAGAGGGCAAGCTTCAAAACCGTCGCGATATTACAGCAACTGCCCCAGTTCGTGGGCATAGACATGGGCTATTACGGGCCATACAGGCAGGGGGACATCGCAACGGTTCCCGAGGAGAACGCGAGGCTGCTGATCGAGAGGGGCGCAGCAGAAGTGGTGGAAAGCGGGTAATTCTTTCACCCCCGTTTTCGACAATCTCAGACAATAAATTTATTAATCTTACCCATTATAATTAAGAGATTGAGAGATAGTGGATGATAAGTATGAAATACCCCAAGAGCATGACGATGTACTGCCCGCGCTGCATGCGGCACACGGAGCATGTAGTTAGCCTCAACAAGAGGCTGGGCAGGGGCATGGCGCATCCCATGTCCCAGGCGCAGAGGAGGTTCAAGGTCAAGCTCAAGGGGTACGGGTCTTTTCCGAGGCCCAATCCGCACGGAGACGGGAAGCCCACGAAGAAGGTCGATCTGAGGTTCAAGTGCAAAGAGTGCAACAAGTCCCACACAAAAAAGGGATTCAGGGCAAAGAAGTTCGAAATCAGGGGGAAGTGAACAAATGGACGGAGAGAGTTTTGGACCAGTAGGGAATAACGGTCAAAGATACCTTTTCATAGGCAGCAAGTTCGCCAGAGACGGGGGCGGATGGTATAATACCATCACCTGGCTCAGGGTCCCTGACTGCTTCGGTCACAAGCTGGATTTCAGATACAGAGATAATGTTGATCCCTTGAGAATACATCTGAAGGACGACGCCAAGAAAGAGGAACACGCAGAAGACGCTTTGGTTGATGCGGAACAGGCCGAAAGAGCTCCAACTGATGTGGATGCGCATGATGTGATAGCGGGCAGGGAAGGAAGAGCAGGTTCTGATATTGGATATGAGTTAGCCGTAGATGATGTGGAGAACTTGGTGTCAATGGGGGCAAGCAACGCATCGATGGGCGCATATACGGATGAGTCCGATCCTGAACCGGACGCCCATGGTGCGGACATCTTTATGGAAGTGGAGATGGTTGCGTGACATCCGAATTCGTCAGGGTGAAGTGCAAGGATTGCAAGAACGAGCAGGTGATATTCGCCAAGGCAGCAACTGAAGTCAAGTGCCTGGTCTGCGGCGCTGTGCTCGCCAAGCCGTCAGGCGGCAGGGCGGCTATACTGGCCAAGGTTCTAAAAGCCGTGGAATAAGGTTTTTAAATATCTCACGTGCCTATTCTAATTTTATGAGAAAGTCAGGATATCCGGACAGAGGAGAATTGGTCGTCTGCGAGATAACCAAGATCAACCCCAACTCTGCTTATGCCATGCTGCTCGAGTATGACAAAAGCGGAATGATTCACGTTAGCGAGGTGGCCAAGAGATGGGTCCGGAACATCCGGGAGTTCGTCAAGCAAAACCAGCTGGTAGTATGCAGGATTCTTAGAGTTGACAAAAACTACATATCCTTGTCAATAAAAAGGGTGAACAAGAACCAGGCCGACAGGAGGCTGCAGGAATTCAAGAGGGAGAGGAACGCTGAGAAGTTCTTGGAGCAGGTTGGGAGGCAGTTCAAAAAAAGCCTTGACGAGACATACGAGACAGTCGGGTATGCGCTGCAGGAGCAATTCGGCTCCCTGCACAAGACCTTCGAGACAGCGTTGAAAAACCCGGACCTGCTTGCTGCTAAGGGTATCGATCCCAAATGGGCCGATGCGATAGTAGAAACGGCCGAGCGTAGCTTCGTCAAGAAAACATACGAAGTGAAGGCGGAACTCAGTCTCGTTTGTTATGCGCCAGGGGGCGTGGACACCATAAAAGGGATACTGGCCAAGATTGGCGGCAAAGGCCTGGTGGTGAAATACATATCCGCGCCCAAATACCAGATAACAGGAAAGGGAGGCAACATCAGGGAAGTGAAAGAAGCACTTGAAAGCGCATGCAATGAAGCTGTGGATTCGGTTACCAACGCAGGAGGGGAAGGCGATTTCTCCATTTCCGGGAAAAATGATTAAAACAAGGGGTTAAGATTTCAAAGGGAGCTAGATTGGCATGGTTCTGGATACTTTTGGGGATTCGGTTAAAAGGTTATTCAAAAAGATTACCGGCTACTCCATTGTCGATAGGGAAAAGGTAGAATCGATTATACTGGAACTGCAGAGGGCTCTGATACAGGCTGATGTGGACGTCGGCCTGGTTGCCGAGTTATCGGAACGGATAAAGAAGAGCGTTCTGAAAAAGAAGCCACCTACAGGCCTGACTCTGAAGGAGGTACTGATCAAGAGCCTGTACGATGAGCTGGTCTGGTTTCTCGGGCAGGAACCCTCCAAGGTTGAATTGCAGGGACAGAAAATACTGCTTATCGGGCTCTACGGTTCGGGAAAAACGACCACGGCAGGAAAGATTGCCAAATGGTTCCAGACCAGGGGAATGCGTGCGGGCATGGTCGCCTGCGACACCCACAGGCCGGCCGCCCAGGACCAGCTAATGCAGATCGGCAAGAAGATAAAGGCACCTGTTTATACAGAGGGCAAGAACCCGAACGACATAGCGAAGAGAGCCATGAAGGAGAGCAAGGAGGCAGTTCTCATATTCGATTCGGCAGGCCGGGACGCCCTGGACAAGGGACTTGCGCATGAGCTGCACGATCTTGGCAAGACGATAAAACCGGACGAGGTGTGGCTCGTGATACCCGCGGAGCTGGGACAGGATGCAGGGAAACAGGCATCTGAGTTCAACAAGCTCGTAGGGATTACAGGCATAGCCGTCACAAAGCTCGATGGTACCGCTAAGGGAGGTGCCGCCTTAGCGGCGTGCAGGGCAGCGGGAGCCAGCGTAAAGTTCATAGGGAAGGGCGAGCAAATTGGTGATCTGGAGCTATACGACCCCAAGCGCTTCATTAGCCGGCTCATAGGTTACGGCGATCTGGCCGGATTGATGGAGAAGGCAAAAGAGGTCGGGATGGACGAGGGTGCAGCGAAAAAGATGCTCGAGGGGAAATTCACCATGAGCGACTTCCAACAACAGCTGAAGTCCATGCAGGGCATGGGCCCCCTGAACAAGGTGCTTGACATGATACCTGGCGCTTCGTCGGGGATTATGAAGAAGCTGCCGAAAGGTATGATGGAAGTGCAGGAAGGCAAGATGAAGAATTGGGGGTATGTGATACAGTCCATGACGCCAGATGAGAGGGAAGACCCTGCCATTGTCAACGCAAACAGGGTCAAGCGCGTAGCAGCAGGGGCAGGACTGAAACAGCAGGACGTCAGGGAATTGCTGAAATCCTTCAAGCAGATCAAAAAGGTCATGCGCATGACGAAGGGAGGCAAGGCCTTCAAGAGGGGCCCGTTCGCAAAGCTTGCAAAGCAGCTGGGGATGGGATTGTAGAGACAAGGAACCCCTTGGCAGAATTGAAACGGGGCACATTTAAATCAATTCTGGCTTTTATTTAATTGATTTTTATGAAAGCGAAAGACATGCTTGCGTTTGAGAAGCGAAAGGTTTTGACGATAGCGAAAGGCGTGCTGAAATTCGGGCCTGTATGCGACAACTGCCTGGGCAGGCAGCTGGCCAATGTCTCTACCGGCTTGACGAACAGGGAAAGGGGCGGAATTCTTAGGAGCATCTTGAAAGTAAAGCAGACAAAAGAAAAATGCGTTGTTTGCAATGACATCTTCAAGAGACTGGATGAATATGCAGACAATGCCGCAAAAAAGCTGAGAAAGATAGAGTTTGACACTTTCCTGGTCGGGACAAGGATGAGCCCTGGCATGATCCAATCAGAGGAGTCTTTTTGGGAGGATGTGGGTATAGAGCACTGCGAGTCCATAAAATCAGAACTGAACAGGGAGCTTGGCAAGCTGATATACGCCAGGATAAAAAAGGAGGTCGACGAGTCAAATCCTGACGTTCTCGTTCTGCTGAATCTTGAGCGGGACAGGATAGATTTGAATGTCAGATCCCTGTTCATCACCGGTCTTTACAAAAAACTTGTCCGGGGAATCCCCCAGACCAAATGGGACATGTACGAGGAGAGCGTCGAGGACATCATAGCCCGGCCGGTGATGCTGGCGACAAAAGGGGAAGAGCACGCCATGCATGCGGCCGGTCGAGAGGACATCGATGCCAGGTGCCTTGACTGGAGGCCCTTCGTCCTGGAGATAAAGAATCCGGTTAAACGCAGCATCGAGTTGCTTAAAATCGAGCGTGCTGTCAAAAAAACAAAGAAGGCCGAGATTTCGGGCCTTAAATTTTCAAATAAAAAAGAGGTTGTAAGAGTAAAGTCCATGAGGCACGACAAGACATACAGCGTTGTCGTGGAATTCGAAAAAAGCGTGAAAGACATTGAAAAACTGGAAAAGATCAAGGGATACGTCAGCCAGCGCACCCCTCTCAGGGTGATGCACAGGAGGGCCGACAAGACAAGGAAAAGAAGGGTCAAGGATATTAAGTGGAAAAGGATAAACAATAAAAAGTTTGAGTTCCAAATAAAAGGAGAAGCAGGGTTATATATTAAAGAACTGGTGACAGGAGACGAGGGCCGGACAAGGCCTAGCATTAGCGGCATGCTGCAAAATCCTGCGGGCGTTCGTACGCTCGACGTAATAAAGATATGGAAAGAGGAGAAATGATACCATGGTAAAGGCGTCAAGGGGCCTGAGGTCCGGGACAAGAAGAAAACTGGCAAAGGAGAGCAGGAGCAAATTCACAATCACCCCCTATCTCAGGCAATTCAAGGCGGATGAGAGGGTAACCATCAAGCCAAACCCCAGTTCCCATCTTGGCATGCCCCATATCAGGTTCAGGGGAGCGGCAGGAGTCGTGATTGGGAAGAGGGGCAATGCGTATATAGTGCAAGTAAAAATGGGCAACCGACATAAAACAATCACCGTGAGACCCGAGCACCTGTTACCCGTAGTTGCAGGGGGATGATAGCATGGAGATAAAAACCGAGAAATTCGTCACGTCATACGAGGCAAGGAAAATCCTCAAAAAGAGAAGCAAGGAAAGCGAGCTCAACTACGAGCAGAAAAACGCCCTGGATTATCTCAACAAATTCTGCAATGTCCCTGAAAAGGAGATTTCATCCATGGTCGGGGAACTCGGAAAGATAGAGAAACTGCAGGAAAGGCACATCGTCAGCATCGTTGAGATGATGCCAAGGGATGATGACGACCTGCGGTTGCTGTTCGCGAACGATAGGATAGTCTTGTCTGACGATGAAAAGAAAAAGATAGTGAGCGCGGTCAAACGCCACAACAAGTGAGCATGGAAACTTCCGCGGTTCCCGGTTCTTTTTATACCAGCTTTTGGAACCAATGATGAACCTTAACTTCATATGACCAACTTTTTAATTGCCACTTGGTAGCTAAACGTATTTACTGGAGTAGCGATATCTTTATAAGTGGATAGAGAAAAGAATATATTACACTATCTAAAATATAATTACTAAGAAGGAGTAAATTATGGAAGAAATTCCAAGAAAGAAGGCAAAAATCAAATGCCCGGAGTGCGGAAGCGAGAATATCAAGTACGATCCGGCCAAGGGAGAATCCGTATGCACGAAGTGCGGGCTGGTTATTGACGAGTCCATGATAGATTTTACGCAGGAATGGAGGGCCTTCGACGAGGACCAGAGAAGCAGAAGGGTAAGGACAGGAGCGCCCCTGACGCCGACAAAGCATGATCAGGGAATTACAACCGAAATGGGAAAAGGCAGGGGCGAGTTGTTCAAGGTAGCGCCGAAAAAGAGGGCGCAGTATTACAGGCTGACGAAATGGCACAAAAGGCTGATCAAATCAAAGGACAGGAACCTGTCTTTCGCCTTTTCCGAGTTGCAGAGGCTTGTCTCATTTCTGACACTTTCCCAGTCCATACACGAAAGGGTTGCCAAGCTGTACGAAAAGGCTGTGGACGGGGGTCTCGTTCGAGGGAGAAGCACGGAATCCATAATAGCGGCATTGCTCTATACCGTATGCAGGGAGGAAGGAGCACCGAGGACCCTTGATGAAATTTCAAAGGCATCGGGCATCAACAGAAGGGACATCGGCAAGACATACAGGTACGTTGCCAGAAAGCTTGAAATGAGGATACTGCCTGCAAAGTCGCAGGACTACGTCCCGAGATTTGGTTCCTTGCTGGGATTGTCCGAGAGGGTTCAGGTCCGGGCCGTGCATGTTCTTGATCAGGCCAGTCATTTCGACGTGACCTCAGGAAAGGGGCCAATAGGCGTCGCAGCGGCTGCGTTGTACATAGCCGCGGTGCTTGAAGGGGAGAAGAAAACCCAGAGAGAGGTCGCGGACGCTATAGGGGTGACAGAGGTAACCATCAGGAACAGGTACAAGGAAATCATAGAGAAGCTTGGGATAAAGGACGAAGTGGAAGAGAAAGTTAAGGAAGAAGATGAACAGCTGAACAAGAACGAATAAATATACCAATACTACTTATATTTTTTAATCAGTTAATCCAGCCTTGGGTGATTCTTATGGGAGTTCATGAAGCAAGAATAAAGGATAATAGGATACTTCTGCCAAAACCTTTACGTAATTATTTAGGACTTGCCCCAGGTATGACATTATATCCTGTCCTAATTTCAGATGGTCATTTGGATTTGTACACAGAGGATCAGTTTCGTCGGCTTTCAAATGAAACAGGCACAGGAGCAGGCAATGATCATGATACCTTTTATGAAGACTATCTTATTGCCAACCATCATACCACATCTCGTGATTCTGGCGGTGACGATACTGAGGCTGCTTATAAACTATTACATGCCCTTTCGTCACGTGTCGTTATCGACAGTGAAGGAGGAGTTCGGCTACCGACTCGGGCAATGTCCGGGTTCAATGGATACGGACTTATAGTTTTTGAGGACAACAAATTTGGAATATGGGACACGAATAGATACTACAGGAATAAATTAGGACTTGACGGTACATCATCCTAAAAATCCATGGCGGTTGCTATCTCTTTTCTCAGGCCCGGCACCTGTTTTGCCAGTTCTTCTTTGGTTCTTTTTATCTGGTGTTTAAGCAGCATTTCCATTTCCCTTTCGCTTCTGCGATTGAAGGGGTTCAGCTCCCTGAGCCTCTTTTCCGGTATTCCGGGAACTTTCTTTGGTACGAGCACCTTTCCCTTCCAGAAGGGATGGGGTTCGTAACCTATCGCCCCTCTTGCTGCCTGTAAAAGAAAGATTTCCGTTTCCTGGATAGTTGGACCGGTGCCGCCAACGGGCTTTTTCTTCCCGTCTATTTTCTGGAATATCGGCTTGGGCACGCCGTTTTTTGTCTCGTACTCTGTGCCAACCCTGCCTGTGGTGTTGATCAGATAGCATTCGAGCGTATCCTTCCCTGTTTTTCCCAGCATCGCATCGCGCTTTAGCTTGAATTTCAAGAATCTGTGAACGTGGTCCGCTGCCCTGGCCTTCTTGCCAACTATAAACGGGTTGTAAAGGGCAACATACTTTTCCTCCCCGACGCCCTCGGCGCTCTGAGCGGGATGGCCGACTGTCCTGCCGGCAGCGAGGGTAGCAGCCGCAAAGTTGGCATCCGCTATCCTAAGCCAGGCGTAATCTGTCAGATAGCCGGGTGAAATGAACACGGCCATGTTCGGCGGGAATTTTATGTCGATGCTACCGTCGAAATAGTGTCCCATATCTTGCAGGTACAGAACGGTTCTCGAGTTTTTGTTTGGCATGCCGCGATATTGCAGCCTTTCGCTTAAGAAGTCGGGCTTCCCCTCACTTCCCCTGTCGGTGTTTTCGTGGTATGCCCTAGGGCTCATGCACGCCATGTATATGGCTACCTGATTTTCGTCAAGGTCCTCAGTCTTCGTCCAAGCACCGAACTCGCTTCCCCTGACGGAATTGGCAAAAAGCCCTACAATGTCATCGTTCTTTACGTGCTGGTTTTTGACGAGACTTAGAACATCAATTCCCCTGTCCACATAAAACTTGGCGCTGTCCTTGTTGAATATGTACATTCCGTGAGTGCTCTTCCCGCTTCCCGTCAACCCCCATATAACCATCCCGATATCCTTCCATTCCCCATTAACGTCCTTTACTGTGAACTGTTTTGAGCCGGCGTGAACGCCGGTGCCGCCATGGAGGTAGACGTGATATATCCAGTGCGTTAATGCCATCTTCTTCCATTCGCCCATATAGCTCGATACCGTCCCCAGGGTGAACCAGTGTTCCGGGAACCTTATGACAAACATAGGCGTTTTACCATCAGAGCCAGGCATGGTTGCGGGAGTCCACAGTCCAGGCAACATCAAAGCCTCCATGTCCGGCTTATTTTCTTGGTCTGCAAGGAACGTTGTTTCCTTCCATCTGAGCGCGAGGTCAGGATATTTCGAATCCGTCCAGACCCTGCAATGAAACCTCACGCTTTTGTGCTGCCCGTAAATACCATCCGTTTTTATTAACGGATTTGGCGCAAGCACGTATTCTAGGGCGCTTCTCATCATGAATTTGTGCTGATCGGTTAGCTGGTCGTTATCTTCTACGACATCCGTGCTCCTCTTGCTTCTGCTCCAGATGTTGGAGCTCCACCCGACGCTTCCGTTCGCATACCTTTCACCATAGAAATCCGCATGTTTTAGCAACTCTTCCCTTTCAGGATTATCGATAAAGGTCTTCCATCCACGCTTTCTCTTCCAAGCAAGTATGTTGTGAAAGGACGATATGAAGTTCTCTATGGTCAGGTCCTCTAGATCTGGTATGAGTCTCATACAATTCTCCCTTAAGAAGAAAGATATTTTTGCAATATATAAATATTTATAAAGACTTATTTGACAAATGATAAAATGAAACTTGAAAAAAAAGACAAAATGATAATACGTAGGCTTTTGGACAACGGAAGGATGAGCTTCTCGGATTTGGCAACACGCTGCAAAATCAGCAGGCAGACAGCATTCAATAGGGTGAAGCGGCTAAAAAACACTGGCGTGATAGAAAAATTCAGCGTAAGATCGAGTCACAAAAAACTGGGGCTGGACTTCAAGGCATACCTGCTGGTGACAGCGGAACCCGGCAAAAAGCACAGGGAAGCGCTGTCTAAATTCCTGATAAAGAAGAAACAGGTTTCGCAGATACATTATCTTTTCGGTAGGTTTGATTTCTTCTTGGAGGTGATAGCCACAGACAGGGAGGAGTTGGCGCAGCTGCTTAGTGAGATACACCAGTTCGAGGCGGTCAACAGGACAGAAACATTCATAGTTTATGACACCATCAAATACGACCCGGAAGGACCTGTAAAGCGCCTGCTGGAAAGCGGTTAACCCGTAAAGATGCAAGAACCTTAGTCCAGGTAGTAGTATTCCCCCCTTCTCTTCTGCTCCCTGTCGAGCACGGAGTCAGGTTTGTTGGCCCTGGCCCTTCCGGTGTGCTCGTCCCGGCGGAACGTGATGCCAACCCCAGAAAGAAATTTGTTCATCCCGTCCCTGAGATTGGTAGGCGCATGGCCAAATCCATGAACCCCCCTGGCGCCCTCGAACACCATCACCCTGTCCGCAACCGCGTCTAAAATCTGCAGGTCGTGGTCGACTATGAATGCGGCAACCTCCATCCCTTCCACGACCTCCCGGACGAGGTGCGCAACCCTAAGCCTCTGCTCGACATCAAGGAACGCGGTGGGCTCGTCCAGCATCAGTATCTCGAAGTCTTTCCCGAGGGTGGACACTATCAAAACGGCCTGCAGTTCGCCACCTGAAAGCTTGTCCATCTTCCTCTCCATGATCTTTTCCAGTTCCAGCACGCGCAGAATCCTCTTGCTGCGTTGGCTTGAAACGTCCTCCATTTCCCTGGTTAGATACTCCCGGACGGTCATGCCCGCATCGGCCTGGCCCAGTTCCATCCTCTGGGGCTTGTAGGCAAGCTTGAGATTTCCCAGCTCCTTTCCCTCGTCCGGCTTGACATTGCCCGTCAGCATGTTTATGAATGTGCTCTTTCCGGTGGCGTTTGGTCCCATAATCCCGATAATCTCACCCTTGTACAAGGTGGAACCTTCCGTGGCCAGGGAGAAACGAGCGAACTTCTTCTTGAAAGCCGGGAAAGCCATGAGCGGCTTTGTTTTCATGGAAGGGCTGGCGCTCGAGCTGAAAAATATTCCCTCTTCCCTGAACCGCACGTTCTCCTCCCTTATGTACCCCTCCAGATAGGTGTTTATGTCTGTCCTCACGCCGTGCGGCTTCGATATGATCCCGAAGCATGCGGGCTTCCCGTACAGGATGTGCACCTGGTCTGCGAGGTAGTCCGCCACGGCCAGGTCATGTTCCACCACTATGACCATGGAATCAGACGCCAGCCTCCTTATTTCCCTTGCGACCAGCAGCCTCTGCTCGACATCGAGATAGGAGCTTGGCTCGTCGAAAAAATAAAGCCCGGCGTCTTTGAGGATGGTGGCCGCGACAGCCAGCAGCTGCAGTTCGCCTCCCGACATCTTTAGTACATCCTTGTCAAGCAAAGAATCCAGGTTGAGCCCCTTTTTCATCTCTGCCAGCTGGTTTCTCTCGTCCACCTTTTCCAGCAGTTCCAGAGCCTTGCCGGTCCACATCTTTGGTATGGGATCGATATTCTGGGGCTTGTAGGCCACGGACACCCCCCTGTTTTTCAGATTGGTCAAATAATCCTGCAGTTCGGTGCCCTTGAATAACTGAATTATCTCAGCCCAGGCAACGCTCTTGCCAAACACCCCCATATTCGGTTTCAGTTCGCCGGACAATATTTTTATCGCGGTGGATTTTCCCACGCCGTTCTGGCCTATGAGCCCCACAACCATTTTATGCTTGGGGATCGGCAGCCTGTACAGTACGAACTGGTTCCGCCCGTATCTGTGAACCGGGTTTTCATGCAACTCCGCCGGCATGTTTATGACGGTTATGGCTTTGGTTGGACACCGGTTGACGCATATGCCGCAGCCGATGCACAGGGACTCGTCTATCAGGGGCTTCTTGTCAGCCTCGTTTACGGTTATGCAGTCCTCTTCGGATCTGTTTATCGGACACATCTTTTTGCAGAGATAATTGCATGCGCTGGGTCTGCATGTATCCCTGTCTATTACCGCTATCCTTTTGGCCACAGAATCACGCACCTATTACCTCAACATCCTTTCCGAACAATGTTTTCATAATTCGCCTGAAATCGCCGGCCGGGATACGCGGACCGGGACCCCTGCCGACCAGCACCCTGAGAACTTCACCTCGCGGCCTGTACAAAACATTTACGCCGGCAACAGGAACCGGATGTAGCAGGTTTAGTATGAATCCCTTGATGTCGGATGCCTCTTCCACTATTCTGACGGGCTTGCCCAATTCCTTTTCCAGTTTTTTCACCACCAGACCGTTGCGGCCTATCACCCGTGCAGCGTCGCCCTTCTCGCAGATGATAACCATGAGGTTGGCTGATTCCACCGCGTGCTTGAGCGTGATGTCTCGCAGGGATTTGATATTGCCAGACATGTGTAAAAGAATCCTGGATACGTGTACATCGGTATCACTGATTACCCCCGTCTTCACCTTTTCCCTGCACGTCTGGCAGAGCATTTCGGAGCGCAGGCACACACCGCATATCGGAGCTTGCATAATAAACACCAAGCATCCAAAATTTAAATTTGCAATTTTGTCAACCCTTCTTGACCCGATGTTTATTCAAGCTTAATGTCTATCTACCACTTTTTTAAACCAGAACACCAAAAAGATAGAATGGTTGAAAAACGGGGCGCCAAGGCGAAAAAAACCATAAGCCAGTCAATAAAAAACCTTAAATCGGTCAAATGGGCGGCGTCCGTTAAGAAAAGTGGCAGTTTCTGCATTCAGCCAAAAAGATTCCTGCCTTTCTTTGCCGCGGATTTGGTTGCGGTCTCCCTTGCTTTCTTGCTTGTAAGCAGCAATGCCCTTTCGCTAGAGATGTTTTCATACGGATACTCCCCATCAGAACTGTCTTACATCTTTGCGGGGGCAGGGGCACTGCTCATCGTATGGATCCTGGCCACCCTCTGGATAAGCGGGGCCGTGATTTACCAGAGCTGGAAGCCGGACGGGTTCAGGCAAAGCTGGACCGTTGCTTATCGAAGATATCCTAGCCTGCTTGCGGTTGCAATTATAGCGGGGCTGATATCATTCCTGGTGTCTTCGGTGCCTTATATCGGGATATTGCTTTCACTCATAGCTTCCATGGCATTCCTTTTGGTGAACCAGTTCGTAATCGTGAGGGGGTCAGGCTTTTACCTGGCGCTCGTCAACAGCGTCAAGACATTCAGATACAGGGTGTCACCCGTTATCTTGGCATGGCTGCTGGGCGGCGCCTTTTCATCGATAATCATAATAATTTTTGCGCTGCCGCTCGTCTCGACCTTTGTTTACTTCATTGAGCAGTACGGTATGGAAGAAGCCTTAGTGTACATGCTGGTTTATGTCGACAGAACATGGCTTTACCTGGAAGGGGGCATATTTTTGCTGGGCGTGGCGATTTCCAGGACCTTTGGCCTCAAGTTCCTGACCGAGATATACCTGCAGCTAAATAAAAAGAAGTTCTTGATTTTCTGACGCCGGGAAAAGACCATTTTTTATATCTATAACGGAAGAATATAGTATGTTGATAGGCCTCGTTGGACTCCCAAACAGTGGGAAGAGCACGGCCCTGAAGGCCCTGACCCTAGCGGACGTTCAGATAGCGAATTACCCATTCACAACGATTTCAGCAAACCAGGCTGTTGGCTACGTGATAACGGAATGTGCATGTAAGAGGCTGGGGGCCAAGTGCAATCCCCAGAACTCAAAGTGCGTAGATGGCAAAAGGTGGATATCCGTGAAGCTGCTGGATGTTGCCGGTCTCGTGCCGGGGGCGCATGCCGGCAAAGGTCTCGGCAACCAGTTTCTCGATGATTTGCGGCAGGCTGACGGCCTTATACACGTTCTGGACTGCTCGGGCTTGACGGACGCGGAGGGGAAGCAAAGGCCTGCCGATAATCCATGGGATCCTGATGAAAACATCAAGGTGCTCGAGTCCGAAGTCGATGAATGGTTGTTCGGCATAATCCAGAAGAACGTGGAAAAGGTTGAAAACCTCGCCAGAATGAAGAAGACGCCCATTGCCAGGCTGCTGGCAGAGAAGCTGTCAGGACTTGGAATAACGGAAGACGACATAAAAAATGCGATGAAGCAAAGCGATATCTCCAGCAGGGAATTCGCCACTATACTGAGAAGGGAATCAAAACCCATAATCATAGCGGCCAACAAGATAGACCTGCCGTCAGCGCAGCTTAACTTTGAAAAGATTAAAGAAAGGCACGATCATGTTATACCAACATCTGCGGAGTCCGAGCTCGCCCTGCGGGAGGCAGCGGAGCACGGACTTGTCAAGTATACACCGGGCAATCGCAATTTCGAGATAATATCCGATAAAATCAACGAAAAGCAAATGGAGGCCCTCGGTTTCATAAAGGAAAACGTCCTTGGCAAATACGGCTCGACCGGGATCCAAAACGCCCTGAATGCCCTGGTTTTCGACATGCTCCAATACATTGTCGTCTATCCCGTTGCCAGCATAAATAAGCTGTGTGACACCAAAGGAAATGTGTTGCCCGACGCGCACCTTGTCAAGAAGGGGACCACGCTCAAGGAGTTCGCCTACAAGGTCCATAGCGACATGGCGGACAAATTCATCGGCGGGCTCAATTTGGAAAAGAAAAAGGTCGGCGCTGAGTACGAATTGCATGATGGTGACGTTATAGAGATATTATTTTCCAGGTAGCGATAAGTATCAGAAATCCTCATCGGTCTGGTACTTGCCCTTTGCCATGTACCGGTTCGATATCTGGTATGTGATTCTGGATTTATAGGCCCCCTCGAGATCGTGTTCTTCCGTCATGCCTATTTCATACTGCTTCTTCCTTTCTTCCACGACATGCTTTTTTGGTACCTTGAACTCGATATAGACATCCTCTTCGTAAGGTGAAGGGTTGCTGGTGCTGGTCATGATTTTCCACACCAGCTTACCAGTGTGCCTGTCCAATGCGTACATGTGGCAGTCCCAGGAGCCTGAGAATACAAGGTTCTTGTATACAGGCGTCGTTGCCCATACCGGGCCATTTGTCTTGAACTTCCATTTGAGAGTGCCGTCGAGGTTGACGGCGTAGATGTTATTATCCGAGGATGAGAAGTGAATGACACCATCGGCTATAACGGGCGTTATGCTGCCTATCTTGTCATACGTCTTGAACCTCCACAACTCCTGACCCTCCATCGTTACGGCATAGAGGTTGTGATCCCAGCTTGCGAAGTAGATCACGCCTTCATGGATGACGGGCCTCGAGACAACGCTGTCATAAGTCCTAAAACGCCACAACGGCCTGCCTGTCCCGGCTTCAACTGCGTACAGGTTGTTGTCGTGCGAGCCGAAATAGATAACGCCGTCGTGTATGAGGAATGGATGCTTGTTCGTTATGTTTCCCATGGTTTTGAACTTCCATATCAACCTGCCGGTGTATTTGTCCACCGCATAAAGGCAGTTGTCGTAGCTCCCTACGAAAACCGTGTTTTCATGTATTCCCGGGCTTGAGCCGACAAAATCATGCGTTTCGAATTTCCACAACAGTTCACCGGAAAGCCTGTTTATGCTGTACAGGTTCCTGTCCCTGGATCCTACATAAACAGCATCACCGCTTGCCAAAGCCGATGCGAATATCTCGCCTCTGGTGGGGAATTTCCATAACATGCTGCCGTCCAGGGAGTTTAGCGCATGCAGGTGATAATCATAAGAACCGATGTATATTATCCCGTTGTGTAGCAGGGGGGAACAGCCTGTTATGACACCGCCCGTCCTGTACTTCCAGATACCGGAACCCGTTTTGGCATCTACGCAGTAAACGATATAATCGGCCGCTCCGAAGTAGAGCCTGCCTCCATGTATCAGGGGGGCGGAGCCTATGTTTCCCCCGAAGCCCACGGTCCATATCATGTTGAACCTCTTCTTCCTCTTCACGATCATGTCCCCGAGCTCCAGGTCGAAATCCTTCTCCATCCCCAGGCCGTTTTCGAATCCGAATTCGTCCATGACAATCACAATTTTTAGGTGGAGACATGCCTAAAATAATAGTGTCCTCCTTATAGAGGATAACAATAAAAACAACGCCTGCCAATATAAATCATGCATGAAAGGGTGCTGGAAAGGTCGGGGCTGACTCGAAACGAGGCAAAGGTTTACCTATCATTGCTGAAGAGGGGGCAATCGGCGGCCGGTGTTCTTGTGAAGGAGTCCGGGCTGCACAGGTCGAGGGTCTACGAAAGCCTGGAGATGTTGTCCCAGAAAGGCCTTGTAGGTTATGTCGTCAAGGACTTCAAGAGGCATTTCCAGGCAGCGAAGCCCGAAGTCCTGCTCGATTTCCTTGAAGAGAAAAAGAGGATCATAGAAGAGAACAAGCAGGAGATAAGGGAGATACTACCGGAGCTGAAGGAAATGGAAAGCCTGAAGAAGGAGGAAATAGAGGGCGCCGTCTTCAAGGGGACGGAAGGCCTGAAAGCGATACATTCAGACATGCTGAAGCATGGTGAAGACATTTGGGTGATCGGTGCCAAGGGGCTGATATTCACGGCGCTGAAATACTTCATGCCTGGTTTCGAGAGGGAGAGGGTGAAGAGGGAGATTGGATGGAAAAGCATATTTGACAACAAGGAAAACTTTAATAGGATAAAAAAGCCTTTATTCGAGAAGAGAAGGATGCCTGACGAATTCGGGAGCTCGGGCGTGGTGAACATCTACGGGGACAGGGTCGCTATAGTGCTGTGGAAGGAGAAGTACCCGACGGGGTTCCTGATAAGGAATAGGCTCATAGCAGATGCATTCAGGCAATGGTTCAGGTTCATGTGGGATAAAAGCGATGGTGAGTGAATGCTTTACTTGATTGGACTGGGAGTAGGCGAGGAGGGCGATATTTCCCTGAAAGGGATTGAAGCCTGCAGGAGGTCAGCGAAGGTTTTCGCGGAGTTGTACACGGCCATGTGGCAGGGCAGCCTGCCCAGGCTGGAGAAAAGCATCGGTAAAAGAATCAAGGTTCTGGCTAGAAAAGATCTGGAGGAAAAGTCAACCCAGTTCGTCAAAAAGGCAAAAAACGGTGACGTTGCCCTGCTCGTCCCTGGAGATCCCCTGACCGCGACGACACATGTCAACCTGTTGATGGATGCAAAAAAGTTCGGAGTGAAAACCAAAATGATCCATTCAAGTTCGATACTGACGGCGGTTGCTGAGACAGGGCTTAACCTTTACAATTTTGGCAAAACAGCGACCGTGGTCAGGCCGGAACCTGGATACGCTCCGACATCTTTCTACGACGCCGCCCAGCTGAACAAAAAACATTCGATGCACACCATGTTCCTGCTGGGTGTGGACATGGACACCAAGCAAGGCCTGGAAATCCTGCTGGGCATAGAAAAAACAAAGAAAAGGAGTTTGCTCAGCCATGATATGAAGATTATAGCCGCTTCAGGGCTTGGTACCGAAAAAAGCATTATAAAATACGATAAAATAAAAAACCTCCTCAAAAAGCCGCTGCCACCGCCCGCGGTTATCATAATTCCAGGCAAGCTGCATTTCATCGAAAGGGAGTTTCTGGATTCTCTGTAGAAATGGCCTCCCTTTCCCCTTAATCTATATACTACAGTAACGAAATCTTTATAAATGGAAAATGCCTAAAAACTGGCTTTTTTCTGTCAAAAACCGATATCAAGAGACTAATAGAAAGCTTTATAAATAGATAAATTAACTACTATATAGGTAAAAATGGGTGATAAAATTGACAGGACAAACTGAAAGTCTGTACGGAAGTGGAAGAGGGGGTAGATTTTCTTATTCTGATTTATCCTTACTAAGGGATGGAAACCAAGCTGTCTACAGAATCGCTAGTTCCGATGGTCTCCAGTCTGGGTATGTCGTTAAAGAACTAAAGCCGGAATTCCATGGTGAAAGCCCTCATAAAGCATGGAATGGAGAAAGGAGAGCTGAAGCCGCGGTTGATGCGTATGAGAAATTCCCTGATTTGTTCCCAGAAACGATTAGAATAGGACCAAGATCAATACGTCAGAAATATGTAGGTGCTGGCACAACCTATGGTGCTGCTCTGAAAAGGGGTAACTATGGAACTATCAAAACAATTTTTGGAAATTTGAAAAGGCTTCATGACGCTGGTTATGTTCATGGTGATATAACGGGAGGAAATATACAATCTGAATCTGCACTCTCGGTCGATACGGAAACATTCGGTCCAGGTGACCCTGCTCACGACCTTTCAAAGGCAAGAAGGGTTGCCGGAGAGAAAGGTAGAGGATTACTAGCAGACAGGGCCATAGCAGAGCTTTACAGTCAGCCGGTCCTTGAAGGATTGGGAAGGGCTGCATAAGAGTGATGAATCATTACCAACAGGACAACCGAAAGCTTTATAAATAGTTAAATTAACTACTAAGTAGTAAAAAATAGGTGATAAAAGTGACAGGAAAAACGTCTCATGGTGGAAGAAGAGAAGGAGCCGTGATTAGTCTTGGTTCTGAAGGTCCGGGGATAAGTACAAGCTTCGGTCCTCAAAGCTTCACGACAGCCAAAGACAGGCTTTTTGATGAAAGAGTTGATGCAAGCCAGATTCGTGCAAGGCCCAGAAGCTTTTGGGGAGGCGTCCTGGGAAAGCTAGCGAAGAAGGCTGCAGAGGCGGTTATTAATACAGCTACACGTTACAACAGGCCCGGTTATGCCAGAGCCGCAGCAAGAAGCGGTCCGTATCCGGTGACCCATGATGGAATAGAGATAGATCCTGGGAAAGTCGGAATATACAGGGCTGTCCTGACAGGCAAATATCCGGTTGAAGATGCGGATCAGTCCTTTTTGCAGAGGATAACGGGTAAATTCGGACGATATGTTTACGGTGCAAACTGGGCAGGAAGGCTTTTCGTTGATAGAGGCTTGAAAAGAAAAAGCCCGGAACAGTGCTACGCGACATACTTTCACGAGGCTGGCCACACGGCACAGCCAGAACTGGATGAAGAAGGAATAGAGGCAGTCTCAAAAGCGTACGCTCTTCATCTTGCGAGAAACGACCCTAGCGAAACAGTGAGAGAAAGGGCATGGAAGGCTTACACTGGATTCCAGCTGGCTGAACATTCAGCCGGTCCCGATGGAGTCATTCCATTTCCAAGCAGGAGGCAGTATCTTGCAGCAGCCGCTTAAGGGGTGATGAAAATGACAGGTATGAAAATGCAAAAAACAGGGAATTACGAGAAAGATCTAGACATGCTTATGTCCCTCCTCTCGAAAGGCGAAGAAACAGACATGTTTTCACATGAAAAAGGAAGCAAAGGCACCATGTTGTACGAGCTTGAAGCCGAGGAGATAGACTTAAAAAATTTGGAGGCCCATGCTTAAAGGTGATGACATGGTAGCAATTGCAACGCTGGCAGATGAAACAAGAACCATGCGAGAAAGGCAGGGCGGGCTTTACACTGAAGATTTCGGATTCGACAGGGCTCATTCTGAAAGATTAGGCGCTGTAGGTGGAACGGCCGTCAATTGGGCAGCTGAGAAGTTTGTAAGGGCATTGCCTGATGCTCCTACAGGAAATCTGATTGGAGAAACTTTAAACGGTTTCAAGTTTGGTTTAGTTACCAGATTTAATACAAAGAAACATACAAATGGTCTGAAAGCATTTGAAAATCCGATACCTGGCTTAAGGAAAATATTCCAGAACGGGTGGTCAATGTATCATTTATCTAACGGAATAACGACTATTGGAGCGGCTTATACTGTTTCAAAGGGAGGAACGGAGCAACCACTCAGCTTGCAATCACCAGGTAGCCCTCCACTTGAAATCGGAAAGAAAGGTCTTGATCGTTATGCGAATGGGGAATCAATACGAGCCAATGTAGTAAACGAGCTTATGGATTTTGAATTAGCAAGAAGCAAGGTTGTCGATCTGAATCACTTCCCACCAAAATACATGCAGGCTGAGCTTTGGTTCATAGGAAGGAAGGGAAAGAGAACCCCCACAGGAACAACAGATAATGATGGAAACCCGATATTCAAATACGAGAGGCCGTCAAAAAAGGAATACTTGAAATTCTTTGCAAGAATGGATTTCATGTATACTGCTATAGACACCACAATAGGTACAGTGGAAAGAGCTCTTCCAGCAGGAGCGGCTAAACAGCACTTTTACGAGAGAGAGGTAGATAGTGTTATAAGGAGCACGATTAGGCACTATGGTAATATGAGGGAAGACGGTAACGAGAATCCCTTCAAAAGCTTGTACAATTAGCGGCGGTGCATAAAACAGAAACACGAAAACCACTAATTTAAACTTTTTCAGGCAATAATAAAGTATGGCCGATATTTTACAGATCCTGCAGCAGTTCTTGTGCTATGGCAACAGCGACTGCATCAACCTTTTCAATCAGTACTCCTACAAGCCCATGGAGGGTCTGTTTTACGTTGTTTTCTTCCCCATAGTGTTCATAATCCTTTTCATCTTCATAGTTTCCAGTTCAATTTCGCCGAACAGGGGATTCAGGGCCTTGATCAGCGTGGCCGTGTTTGCATTCATTATCATGCAGGGATGGTACTACCTTTTCGCAACGCTGGGCAAGTTCTGGCTTTACTTGCTGGTTTTCCTTGGATTTATCTGGATACTGATCCATACCTTCGTTGGCAGGAGTAAAGAAGAAGGAGGAGGTGGGGCCAAAGGAAGGGTCGGTGGGGCCTTTGACGGCATTATCGGAGGAGCAGCGAGCAGGCTCAAGGTCCAAATGAGCCAGGAACTGCGTGATGATGAGACCCGGTTAGATGCGTTGCTCAAATCGCTGGAGGGGCTGATCGGGGACATGAGAAACGCAGGCTCCCAGGCTGATATCGATAATGTCTACAGGGCATATGTTGACCTGCTGCCCCAGATAAATGCCCATCTGGAAAGTTTGCGTAAGATGACATCCATCAAGGGCTTCAAGGTGGGCGGGAAGTACAACGACCTGCTCAAACGATATAAAAAGCTCTGCTCTGAAATGGATTCCATGCACATGAAGAAGGGAGGAAAACAAGCCGGCTAGGGGTGTCTTGAATGATTGACTTTTTTTCACTTTACACGCTCTTGCCCTTTCTCTTGGTCCTGGCCATCGTATACGGTGCGATCGAAACTGCAGGGATGTTCAGGAACAGGGCTTTGAAAGCGATAATATCCGTGGTGATGGCATTCTTTGCCATCTCCAACAGCTACGTTGTTAACACGATACACTCCTTCCTGCCTTATGCAGCGATATTCTTTATACTGGTCTTTGCCGTAGGTTTTGTGAAGAGATCCCTCGCGGGCGGGAAAGAGAGGGACAACACCATGATAATCATAATCATTGCGCTGGTGCTGTTGCTTGTAGCATCCATCGCCAGGGCGGAAGGCGGGTTATACGAGTACAGTGAGTTTTTCTGGTTCATAGGCGTCATAGCCATCATATCGGTTTTATACGCGGCGTACAAGATGTCTAGCAAGTAATAGAAGTGATTTAGGATGGAACCTTCAAACCCGTTTCTTGAATTACTTGATGCTTACGGTGTTTTCACTTTCCTTGCCTATTTGTTGCTTTTCATCGTACTTTATCATCTTTTCAAATACTTGCTGGAGAAATACGTAAAAAGGCTGCAAGATGCCGGTTACAGGCAGATAATCGCAGCCGTTTTGTCAATCCTAATCACCGTTTTGCTCTATTTCCTGCTGGCTCCACTCGCCTCGTCTGCAGCGACCTATATAGCTACCATCGTGTTCGTGCTGCTGTTCCTGTTCGTTGTGGTGGTGGCTGCCGCCAGAATCGTGGGCGTGGATATCCCTGCTCTTTTGCGTGAGATTCGCTCCTAGGCAAAGCAAATCCCACAAATCCCCTACATCTTGATGCTGAATTTAAAAAGTGCTTAGAAAATGCCGGCAGACGGCAGATACGATGGCTTTGGGAGGATATTCATGATGCCTTGTTATTCAGGCACCTGACAGGAATCCCGTTAAGGTAATGGACGTACACAAGTTGCCTCAGTTGCCTCACATTGTACCTGCACGCCCCCGCGTATGCCAGACACGAGCATAAATTTATAAGTATTATGTGCCAATAAGTTATTATGGCTGATCCATTTTCGACCATGGTCATGAACATGCAGAACATGGGATTTTTCCAGTTTCTTTTCCCTTTTTTGCTTGCTTTCGCGATTCTCTACGGTGCGTTGCAGTGGGTTTTCAAGGATGGTCTTGGCGGCCAGAGGGTTCACGCGCTCATATCAGTCGTTCTGGCGTTCTTCGTGATGCTTTACTCCGCTTATAATACATGGCTTTACGTGTTATTGAGCGAAGCCTCGGGTGTATGGCTCGGGATGGCGACAGTGCTGATTTTCATAGTCGTGCTCACGGCACTGGCTGGCGTTAATTTGCACGATGTACTCGGCAAAGCTCCAAGCGGACTGAAATATGTCGCAGTCCTTGTGATAATCTACATCGCTCTGGTGTCTATGCTTGGCACCGGGATGTACTCGACATACCTGCCCTATTGGCTTACGGGCAGCGACCTGTGGACGGTGGTGCTTGTAATCATCATACTGGCCATAGTATTCTGGTTCGTTGGCGGTGAAGGAAAAAAGGAAGAGGCAGAAAAGAAAGAAGGCGAAACTAAATAATATTTTTTGCTGACCTCCTGTTTCTTTATTTTATCTTTAATTGTTTTAATTGCGGTAAAAATCAGAAATAAATCAGAGATTGGTCTACCCTTCCTTTTCCATCTCGGCAGGTTTTTGCTCTGGAGCGGGTGGTAATTTGGGAGGCTGAATTGGCGGGGCCGGTTGCGGTGCCTCTGGCTTTGTACCTTTAACCGCATGGCTGAACTTTCTGATGGACTCCACCATGGGCGTGAGCGAGCCTTTAACCACTTCCTCCAGCGAGTCTATTCTGGCATTGACATCTTCCACGCTGTGCTTTTGCGATTCAATTTCATTTCTTATAGTATCAAGTTCCCCAGGCGGGGCGCCTGGTCCAGGCACCTGCGTTGCTGCGGTTTTTACGTCCGCCGCCATTTTTCCAACCCTGTCCTCAAGATTTTGTATCCTGCTCATCATGTCCGACCATTTCTCTTCTGTTACCTCCTCGGTCAGTTCCTCGACTTCCCTGCGCTTTCTGTCCTTGAGTTCCCTGATCCTATCATCCCTTCCCTTTGGAAGAGGCGGTTCGGTGAAAGGTAAAGGTTCTCTCCCCCCCTCTGGGCCTGGTGGCGGACCCATCTCCTCCATTTCCGATAGAAAATGATCGGGGCCGATTTTTCTCTCTTTCGGTAGTTTGATGTCCTCTTCCATCGTCTCATCCTCGGTTTCCCAGACGGTGGGGGCATATTGGTCCTGCGGGAATGGGGAGAAGCTTGGAGGTTGCCCTGGTGCTGGTGGAGCAGCAGGAGATGGCGGACCGGCAGGATAAGGCGGGGGTGCCGATTGGGCCGGACCGGGCGGCCCTGCCGCTGGAGGCAAAGGGGGCGCCGCCGGGGCTGGCTGTGGACCGGGAGGTGCCTGAACGCCCGTGCCCGTCCTGAGTGCCTCTTTCATGGCCCTGTCAACCTCTAACGGAGAAAAACCCTCCTCCCTGAGTGTCTTTATAATCTCGGGCTCAGACAAGCCCCGTGAAGACAACGAAACGACCTTTTCTGTTGGTATTCTGGGTCCAGCAGGAGCTGCCATGCCTGCGCTCTTTTTTCTGGATAGTCCAAACATAAATCAGCACCGACTATTTATATTTAATCTCATCTACTTAAATATTTCAAGCAACATCCTTGTTATTGCTTGGCTTCATCGTTTGGGCCAGTTGCGATTTCAAAGGGTCGAATATTTTCAATGTTTCCTCCAGCTTCTTTACCTCGCTTTTTCTGGCAAGAAAGCGCAGCTGCTTGACAACCTCCTTTAACGTGTTCTGCAGCGTTGTTGTCTTTTCATCCATGGCCGTTATCTTCAAGTCCAGCTCCCTGATTGAATTCTCGAGTGACTTGATTTTATCGATTATGGACTCGTCCATTGAACTTATCCTGCTTGTCAGCAGCCTCTCCCTCTCTTCCAGCAATCGCAAGCGCTTGGTGTTGTCGTTAACCCGGCCCACGATTTCGTTGATTATGGGGGCAGCCCTTTTCTTTCTCTGATTTTGACCGAAAACTGGCATGTAAACACCATCTCTATTTTTTATTTGCAGGATTCCAATATAAAATATTATACCGCGATTTATTAAATATCAGAATTGTCTGGAGTGATTTGAATGGCGGCTGGCGATTACGAGTACGATGAGAATGAGCAAAGACTGAAGATCGACTGTCTTGGATGCATCTACGGTGCCAGCATAGAGGACTATGCCGGATGTATGGCAAGGGTGCTTGACAAGATTCTGGAAGTGAAAAAGGTAAAAACGATATCTCTCACGCGGGACAGGGAGTACGAATATGGACCGGAACAGACCGCGATGCTGGTGGAAATAGCACGTGTGATAGAGGATGTGGTCAGGGAACGGCTGATGACCAGAATACGTGCCCATGACGTGCTACAGAAGAAGCTGTACCCCGAGCTCAACGCCAGGCTGCAGAGGATAGTCTTAAATCTGCTCAGAAGCGATCCCATAGGCGCATATGCCGAGCTGGCGCGCGAAATCAGAAGGATAAGGATAAAGAGGAGGAGCACGAGTTACAGAAGCGCCTACGAATTCTACCGCGATTATGAGACGCACGTTCTGCTAGTAATTAAAAAAAAGCTTGAAAACACGCAGCTAATAAAGATAGCCAAGCCGCATCTGGCAGGATACCGCACAGGGGACAGGTCTCTGTACAGGGAGATATTCGTGCCCAGCATCAGGCCCAATTTCATGCTCACAAGATACATGATAACCCCTCCTGAGCACGGGAAATCCGTTGACAGATACAAAATAGGGGACATAGAGGTGGAGATATTCAAGCTGCCTGACTCCGCCCAGTACTTTTACTACGTTCTCCCCCCGGAATTCATACTCACGGAGGAAAAATACACGGTGCTGGACGCGGCCAGAAGATACATGGCAACCCACAAGCCAAGAACCGCGGAGTTCGTCCGGACAGGGCGGATCAGGGAAGTCTTCTACAACATAGGCCGGGATATGATCAGGGAGGTTGCTGACCAGCAGGGAATATACCTGAGCAACAAGGACCTGGAACAGCTATCCGTTATCCTTACGAGGTACACCGCAGGCCTTGGCGTTCTGGAGATACTGCTCGCAGACGAGAAAATACAGGACATATACATAAACTCCCCGGTGGAGTCCCAACCCATTCTGATTTATCATGGCCAGTACGAAGAGTGCAAGACGAACCTCATACCCACCCAGCAAGATGCGGAATCGTGGGCCACAAGGCTCAGGATGCAGTCCGGCAGGCCGTTGGACGAGGCCAATCCGGTGCTGGATACCGACATCGCCGTTCCGGGAGGCAAGGCCAGGTTCTGCGCAATCTCCAGAACTTTATCCCCGCACGGGCTTGGGTTCTCAATCAGGCGGCACAGGGACAGGCCGTGGACACTGCCCCTCTTCATCCAGGCCAAGATGCTTGACCCATTGGCGGCAGGCCTGCTCTCGTTCCTGATAGACGGGACAGCGAGTCTTTTGGTGGCAGGAGGGAGGGGATCTGGAAAAAGCAGCATCCTTGCTTCCCTGATGCTTGAGTTGTTGCCGAAGACCAGAAGCGTGGTGATAGAGGACACGCTGGAGTTGCCGGTGGACCAGCTCAGAAACCTGGGATACAACATACAAAGCCTTAAGTCAAGATCGGTTCTGACAGTGATAGAGACCGAAATGCCGTCGGACGAGGCCCTGAGGACGGCTTTGAGGCTGGGCGATTCCGCCCTGGTGCTGGGAGAGGTCAGGAGCACCGAAGCGAAAGCACTTTATGAGGCCATGAGGATCGGGGCCCTGTCCAACGTCGTGATAGGAACAATCCACGGGGAATCTGCTTATGGCGTGTTCGACAGGGTCGTGAACGACCTCGGGGTTCCGATGACATCCTTCAAGGCAACGGACATAATCCCCATTTGCAAGACCCTGAGGTCCGCCGACGGTCTGCACCGCTTCAGAAGGCTGACAGAGATAACGGAGGTCAGAAAGAAATGGGAGCGCAACCCGGACAAGGAAGGCGGATTCGTCAACCTGATGGAATATTCTGCAAAAGAGGACATACTCAAGCCAACAGACACGTTGCTTAACGGGGAGTCAGAGACCATTAACCGGATAGCCAGCTATGTCAGGGAGTGGCATGGTGACTGGCAGTCCGTCTGGGAGAACATAAATCTCAGGGCGAGGATGAAGAAAAGCATAGTGGAACTGAGCACGCAGATGAAAAGGCCGCAATTGCTTGAGGCGGAATGGGTCATGCGGTCCAACTCGCAATTCCATCTCATAACGGAAAATATCAAGAAGGAAATCGGTTCTGTTGATTCCAAGCAGGTTTACAACGAGTGGCTTGAATGGTTCAAGGCCAGCATAAAATGAGATCTGTTTCTCTGCTGCCGCAGACAGTTTCAACAAATTAAAACAGCCGCGACAAATAATTATCATGGCATGGTTTCGAAAAAAAAGAAGGGTTGAACGCCTGCCAGCTCAAAATCGCGGTGTCTACCGGGGTGTCAGCATCCCTCCCCGGTCAAGGGAAATAAGCATAGCATCAAGGGAGTACAGGCTGTACAAGAAGAGAACAGAAAAGGGCTTTTCTTGGTACGAGAGGCTGGCAAGGGGAACGGAAAAGCTGATCTCGCTGAGCTTCGACAAAAAGACCGAGGACGAGCTGGCAAAGGCCATAGATTTCACTGGGCTCAGAATATCTCCCCAGGCTCCCTTTTCGGTGCTTGTCGTGACCGTTTTGTTGTTTTCCTTGTCGGCGGGGTTCCTGTTCGCATTCGGCATCATCGAAAGCGCCTTCGGGGTCCTGCTGGCCGCCATCATAGGTCTCGCTCTCGGCTACTACCTGCTCAGATACCCGGTCAATCTGATGAAGGCCATGAGGATAAAGGCGTCGAGCCAGGTGGTGCTCGCCATATTGTACATGGTGGTGAGCATGCGCATATCGCCCAACCTCGAGAGGGCATTGAGATTCACCGCCAGCAACATAACGGGCGCCCTTGCATGGGACATGAGGCGCTTGATATGGGACATAGAGATGGGGCGCTACTACTCTGCCAACGAGGCCCTGACGGACTATATCGCCAAGTGGAAGCCCGAGAACGAGGAATTCTCGGAATCCTTAAGGCTGATCCGGGAATCCCAGCGCCAGGTTCCTGAGAAGGCGGAAAAAATACTGGACGAGGCCTTGAGGGTGGTCCTGGAAGGCACCCGGGACAGGATGAAACACTATGCACAGAACCTGCAGATGCCCGTGACAATGGTCCATATGATGGGAATCGTGCTGCCCATCCTTGGCTCTGTCATGGCTCCCATGGTAGCGGTTTTCATGTCAGAGATGGTTACCCCCTGGCATTTTTTACTTGGTTACGACGTGATCCTGCCCATACTCCTGTTGTGGTTCATAAACAACGTCCTCAGCAAGAGGCCGGTAACATTCTCCAAGGTGGACATATCAAGGCATCCTGAGCTGCCCCCGTCCGGCTCTTTCATGATCAAGTCGGGCAGGAGCAGGGCAGCCATCCCTGTTTTTCCCATAGCCGTGCTGATAGGGATTTTGATACTCTTGCCAAGCATATACTATTTCGCCGAGCATCCGGAGTATCTAATAATCCCTGTTGAAATAGTGGACGGGATGCCGGTTTATGAGGAAGTGGAAGACCCTGACAGCTTGCTGTCCCTGATCATGTCCATGATAGCTATCATGGGGGTCGGCTCCATGCTGGCGGTTTTCTTCATACTCTCAAATCTGCAGAGGTCGCGGATAGAGAACTCGGTTTACAAGATGGAGTCCGAGTTTGAGCTGGCATTGTTCCAGCTGGGTAACAGGATTTCCGGCGGAACCCCCCTAGAGATGGCGGTGGAAAGGGCCATGGACGACGTTAAGGACATGGAGATCGCGAACCTCTTCGATATAACCCTGAGAAACATGAAGACATTCGGCATGACATTCGAGTCCGCATTGATGGATCCCAAAATCGGCTCCCTGCGATATTATCCCAGCAGGCTGATACAGAACGTCATGAGGACAGTCACAGACACAGCCAAGAGAGGGGTCCAGTATGCGTCAGAATCCATGTTGACGGTGAGCAGATACCTGAAAAGCGTCAGGGAGACCCAGGAATACATGAGAGGGCTGATGGCGGAGACCACGAGCAGCATGCAGTTCCAGGCATACGCCATGGTCCCCCTGGTCAGCGGCCTCATCGTGGCGCTGTCCCAGGTGATAATCCAGGTCCTTGTATTCTTGGGCAAAAGGCTGCGTGACATAGGGTTCCAAGACGTGTTCGGGATAGACGCCAGCAAGATACTGGGCTCCAGCTCCTCCATCACTGCAACAATGTTCCAGCTCATAATCGGCATCTACCTGATAGAGGTGATAATAATCCTTGCCATATTCGTGACCAAGATCAACAGGGGGGATGACAAGATAAACCAGTGGTACTCGGCAGGGAAGATGATTATAGTGGCCCTGATAATCTACTTCTTGGTGGTTGTCGGCTCCAGCATGATGTTCGGGGACATGATACAAGGGGCTATGCAGACCATAGCGACAAGCTAATCCCCTGTTGCAAAGCTCGTTACGTTCATGCTCCATTTTTAGATGCCCTTTGCGAAGCCCATTTAAATTCCGCTGTTGCAAATTATTATTCATGGGAATGAAAGCCATAGCAGAGTTTACGACAGGCAACACGCTCAAGCTCATTCTTGTCATGATAGCGGCGATAGGCTTCCTAGCCTTCGTAACCATAGGATCAGGCAACATCACAGAATTTCTGCGCCAGGTGTGCGAGAGGTATCCCGACCTCCCCTTCTGCGGGGGGATGGAAGAGATTGAGACGCATGACGAGAAGATCGTCATCAACTCTGTCAGCGCCCTGGCGTGCGCGATAAACTCGGTGGCCGCCAAAAAGGAACTGGAATGCGTCCAGCAGTTCAAGCCGGGTCAGAGCTCATCGCTATATCCTGAATTGGAACCAGAACAATCTGCAAGCTTGCTATGTTCCAGCCATTCAAGCATCGCAGGGGAATCGCCGGTAATAGAGTACGAAGAGGGCGGTGGATGGTGGTTCATCGGCGGATGGGACAACGTCTGTTACAAGTACAACGATAATACAAAGTGGTTGTGGAAAATCTGCAAGAAAAAGGATTTTCAGCCCGTTTCCGTTGATATCAAAGAAGAGATGGCAGGCGTGCACTACTACCTGCAGCACGCCTTGAAAGAGGCCAATTCAAATGAGAGCCATAGTTACGAACACGGCTTAAACGTATTTGCAAAGGTGCTTAACAACAAATCCGTATCCTTTGGGGATAAGCATGACAAAACGAGCGATGACGAGGTAAGGATAATTTTCATTGATGGCAGAAAAAGTAAATGGTTCGGGGACGGTGACGACGAGGTCTACGTTAACATGGCAAGCATAGGGCAGCAGCAGTGGACTACCAAGGGCAGCAAAAGACACGACCTTGCATACATCATGAATTATGAACCAGCAAAGCCAGTTGAGGCACAGGTCTGTACCGTCAATGGATTTTATTTGCCGCAAGAGGTTTCGAACGCAGAGAAATATATAGCTGGCTATGGCGACCCCAAATTCCTCGTATACTGGCAGAGTTTCCCAGCGGATGAGGATGCGGCATGGACGTCATATTCGACCTGGATGGAGCATGTCGGGACTGCCGTCCTTTTCGCGATTCCCGTCGGGAAGGTCTTGCGTGGAGGGAAATACCTGATTAAGGGGGGCGGAAAAACCGTAGCCAGCAGTGCAACGACCGCGTTAACCAGCGCTGGAAAGAGCTTGACCAGCAGGCTCACGGGAAAGATTGGCGCAAAGAAAGGGACGCAGCTTCTGCTCTTTGAGACAGGCCTGTCTAAGACTGCGAGGATAGCAGCGATGGCCAAGGCCGCGGGGAAGGGCATGTTCAAGGAACTGTTATGGGGAACCGAGAAGCATTACGGCGTCGGCGTGAAGCCTCTTTTGAAGGTTGCTGGAGTAACGACGGCTGCTGCGTGGGTAGGGGCATACATCGACAGCGTGAATGACAAATACGTCAAAAGGCCGGAATCACTAGTTCTGGACATCCCCTACAAGGAACCTAAAAGCTTTGGTGTGGAAGAGCTTACCAAATCACCAAAGAACCTGCTTTTTGGGTATTCCCTGCCATTGGGCGTGATTCAGCCCCTCACCCTGCACAGGACGGGCGTGTTTGAAAAGCCAACCACTTTTTACGCAGCTTCGCCCTGCCATGCGGATTTAAAGGTGGAGAGCAGCGAATACACCTTTTGCAAAGAATATACGTACAACACGAATGACCAGGTTGTTGCTTGTAGTGTAACCAGTGAAAGCGATGTGATGTCGGGAGACTGGTTCCTGGGGAGCAGGCTTATAAGCGACGTCTCGGATCTCCCGTACTGCGGAGAGGTTGACGTCGGCCTTGAAGCGGTGGAAAACAATCAGCTTTTCAACGATAGCAACGGCGATGGCGACTGGGACGAGGTGATACTGGCACATCTGACAAGAAACATAGACGTGCTCAAGATAAGTGACCCGTCTCATTCAGGGATATTCAATCACTACGAAATCCGGGACGGTGAAAAAACCATAATCAGCACCGGGTCATTCAAAGGGGAGATAGATTTCGAGAGCGACGGGGTCTTTGACGCTACCTTCGAGACTCGTGATGATCCTCAAGGGATAATACTCGAAGTCAAGAGAAAAGGTGAGGAAACGCCTTTCTGCACGGATATCAACTATGGTATCGGGGGCACGGGAGAACAATACGTGCTCCATCTGACAGACGAGACAACAATCGACTACCTGAGGTACGCTGATGTCGATCCGGACGGCAATACCTGCAGCCTGAGGCACGTGTTCACACCTCCCATAAAGATTATGCCCATATCGGGCAAGGTGAGTGTCGGTGAAAGCGGGGGATTGGGCGTAGGGGCTTTCACTTTGCGCGATAAAGATGGGGACGGCTACTGGGATGAATATGACGCGCATAGCGACTTGTACCCTGAACTTTCGTTTGAGCGGGAAACAGGCACAGTAACCACATACAAATGCAAAATAGTGGGCGTTAAGGTTTCCGTTGAGAACAAAGGCGATTACGATGACAAGCAAAACTTCTGCTATTCCAAGCCAAAGACAGGAGAAAGAATACTCATAATAGCAGGAGCATTAATAGCTGATGCTGTTATTGAATACTTCAGCGCAGGCTTGCTGACCCAGGTGGCGGTCGGCCTGACCGGCGGGGCGCTGTATGTGGCTTCGCAGCAATACGAGAAATGGCCATAGCCTTGAATGACAATCTTTGCTGCCTAATTTTCAACGTAAAACAAACACTGTCCATTACATTGCCCATTATTTACTCATTTAAATTCGCTGTTGCTAATTATTATCCATGGGAATGAAAGCCCAGATCTCGTTCATCACCGGAACTCCGATGAAGCTCATTCTTGTCATGATAGCGGCAATTGGTTTCCTTGCCTTCGTAACCCTTGGCTCAGGCAACATCACCAAATTCCTGCAGGAGGTGTGCGAGAAATATCCCGACCTGCCTTTCTGCGGTGGCACGGAGGTTGAGACACAAGCCTACTTGACAGCCAAGCAATCCACGGAGGCGTTGGTCTGCGCGATAAACTCGGTCGCAATGGGAGTTGAATGGTCTGGTGACGGAAAAATCGACTGCAGGCAATATACAAAGGCCCCCGAATCTTCAGATTACGAAACCGTAATTTACAAAGAAAAAAATTATTGGGCAAGCAAGGAAGAATGTATTAAAAATGTGTGTCCAAAGTTCTGTAAGGACACTCCCCATTGCACTGTCGTTGAAGATCAAGTAACGGTTGACAAGCATCCTGAAGGTGTGGCAACATGGGTGGACAGGTGCGTCTGTCCAATAAGAAAGCCGAAAAGCACCGTGATGGAATGCGATAAATTTTATGACGATTTCGATGAAGATATCCGTGCAGTAGCGTACGCGGGAATTTTTGGAAGCGAAAAAGACCTTACAATACATGATGAAAATAGAGACAGAATCGGAATTACGCTGGAGACCGAACCCTGCGAGGAATTTGCCAATATGGATCCAAAAATTTCAGTCGTCACTTCCCAGTTTTTGCGTTTCACCGATTATGGGATTGGCAAGGTAAGGGGAGAAATTTGTGATTGTGTGATTACATTTGACAAGGCGCTTATACCAAAGACCATTTTCAAGATAGAGGGCTACAGGAGGATGGCGGAATTCACAGGCAGCTACCTCAAGGTTTTGACCGAGAAAAGCGACGAAGAGGGCATCTGGTCGATTGACGTCACCGGCGATGACGAGGCCGACGCATACATTAACGAGACTTATCTGGAGCAGCTGGGCATACAGTCTGTGAAAAATGGTGCCACCTTACCGGCAGGTCTAACTTTCGGAATCAAGATTTACCCCGGAACCGCTGATAACACGAAATGGGAGGTGTATTTCCCTCAGCTTGGCTATATTCATGGTTCCATCGAGATTCCGATAACCGGTATTCTGCAAGGGTTGGCATCGGGAAAGCTTGAATGTGTCATTTCATCTGCGAACCAGTTTGAAATCGGTCAGGTTTACACGACCGATTACGTTAATATAATTGACGTGTGGAAAGCCAAAGTCGGGGAGAAGGAGTACGAGATGGTTTCCATCGACTTCACCGGAGATGACATACCAGACAACTTGTGGTATGGCGATTCGGGAGAGCTGTACGCTTCAAACTCTAACACAATAAAAAGTGTGTTCAATATCAAGGAGATCAAAAGGGGACTCATAAGCGGCGCCACGGCGGACCTGAGGATATATCATTTGGGATACACACCAGTTCCTGACAAGCTGTATGTTTACGCAGAAAATGACTCGAGATTGATATGGTCTTCTGATACCCCCGTCGATGATTTCCTCAAAGGAATCGAATCGGGGCATATAAAGCCAAAGGACATCAAGCCATCAAATGTGTACAGTGTGAGCGCTTTCGGTTTCTTCCGCCCCGAGGCCGATCAAACGTGCAAAAAAATGTTCGATGCCATGAACGAGGCAGAGAAATCAAAGGACAAGGTGGAAAACCTGCTTGCTTATAGGAACATGGTCCTCGCATCCGATTACATCCCAGTGCCACAAAGCTATTCGTGCGGCGAATATCTCAGAGGAAGGAACCGATACCCGATCAGGGCGAGAGAGAACGATTGTTCTTTGAAGAAGAGCGAAGTGACTTGTTATGTCAATAATTTTAACTTGCCTCAAGACGTCAGCGATGATGAAACGGCAAGAAAGTTTGTTAAAGGACTGGGCGACCCGGATTTCGTTGTCTACTACGAGGCGTTCCCCCAGGGGGAGGAATCTGCCTGGATGACAGACCCTGATGAATTCCTTTTGATGTCCATGGTGATCGGAGGCAGCATTAATATGATACCTGTGCTAGGCAAAGCAATAGGAAAGGGGTTTGCAAAAGCCACGGGAAAAACAATAGGGGCCGTTTTACGGGGGACGGTTGGCAAGCTTCTCAGGTTCGCATTCAGAAAGTCAGGCGTTACCGTAACGAGGGCGCTGGCGTCTCTCAGCGATGATGTGCTCACCAAAGTTATCAGGGAAGGCATGGAGGAATCAATCGAAAAGGCGGCGAAAAAGGCCATCGGAAAAGAACTCACCGAGTCACAGGCCAGGGGGCTCACCAGGGCCATTATGAACAGGGTTTCGAAAGGCATGGGGCCAGATGAGGTCATCGATGATTTGGCCCGCTATTACAGACTAACAGGAAAATTTGGCGCCGACGTTGACGAAAAGGTGTTGAGGCAATACCTCACGACGCAGGTCAAAACGCAGTTCCCCGACATAGTTGGGAGCGCCATCAAGAACAATGCAGACGATGCAGCCAGAGCGCTAAAGAATTTTCAAAGTGACCAGGCGATTGACGTAATATTCAAGAAAGAGACTGGCGAATCCTTTGCGGACGATTTCTTCAGACCCGTTACCACGGAAATGGTTGAAGAGAATATTGAGAAGGAGGCGATTCCGGGAGTCCTTCAGAAGGCCATCAGGGATTTAGCGCCAGCCGAAAAAGCCATTATCAAATCCAATGTCAAACTTACCTTCAGGACCGCTGCACGAAAAGTTAGGGACTTGCCTGCCGACGCCTGGACTTATATCAGGAACAACCAAAAGGATATTCTAAATAACTACCTTAAGCACAGCATGAGTCTAAGATATTATGCGTTAGAGGGTTTGGACGAGGCCGGGGTATTCCCAAGTGCGGACGAGATCATCAGTGATGCCGAAGCCGCAGGCATCCCGGTTGCTAAAGAGTTGGCCCAGTGCTTCCTCCTCGTTCCTGGCAAATGGAGCAAGGCAGCATGCCTTTTCTTGCAGTCAGCCGGGGTAGTTTCATACATTGGGGACAAGGCAAATGAGAAGTACGTGTCGCACGGCTTGAACACCATGGTCCTGCACAGGACGATCTACCCAGAGGATGTTTTTGACCTTGTCAGCGAGGCACATGACTACTACGTGCAGCTTAAGAGACCATCGAACATCTGGAGCGGCGGAGGGCCCCAGAGGCTTTTCTTCGCGTCACCCTGCAAGGCCAATTTGAAGGTGACAGGGACTATGGCTGATTGCGGACTGGAATCCTGTGATTATAAGAATATTGCCGAAAAGGAGTGCGATGGCAAGTCAGGAGATGATTTGAAGCAGTGCCAAGCTGGTGTAGCAAAGAACGTCTGTGGGCACCTCCCGGCATCAAAAGAATGGAGCATAGGTCTGCCGTTCCTTCGTAAAAAATTCTTTTCAAAGGAAACGCAATATCTGAGCAAATATCCATTATATCTGCCTGGCATCCCGGTCGCTTCGGTAGACAGGGACAAGTACAGTGAGTGGAGCTGGCTGCCTGAAGATGCTATGGGAATAAAGATGTGCCATTCACAATCGATATTAAGAGAAGCATGGGGAAGTGTGAAAAGTTCGTGGGTTCTCGACATAATCACCGAGCCTGATATCGAACCCCTAAAAGTGGAGACAATCGAGGTCGAACCCGTTGGAGGCAGCTTTGAGGGATTCTGCTTCCAAGGGGATGACCATAAGGAGTTCCTCTACAAATCGCTCGTCTTCGTAGGATCGGTTGCAGTGGACATAGGAGTGGCCGCCCTCACGGTAGCTAGCTTAGGGGCAGCGGCTCCAGCTTTCTTTGTCACGGGCGCTGCCGCTGTCTATCTGGATAGAAAAATGGAAGAAGGCCGAATGTGGCCAAATAATCCCAAAGTGGTGGAGGTGGAATCGTGAGGATGAGATCAGCGGTAATTGTTAGCGTGGTGGCGATCATAGCAGCTCTGGCAATCTATACGCTCATCCCATACATTTTTACCGTTCCTCCTCCACCATCAGGACCAATTCCCAAGCGGATAACAGGAGTCCCGTTTTCATACAATATCGAAGACAAGGTGTTTGTGAACGTCACAGAGGCTGCCGAGGGAAATGCGTACAAACAATCAACAGGGAACATAGAGTACGATAAGGGAGGATATATGTTGCTGTTTGTCCCCACGGGAATCTATATGGGTGAGCCATTCTCGACGGAATACTTGGATGAAAATGATGCGCTGAGGATGCACATCACCGATTCCCTTGACCCTAAGAACGGGATTATCGAGGGATGGATGACATTCAACATAAAGAACGGCGTCCTGTTTGTGAGCATCTTCCTCGACCAGGATTGGAGGAACCAGATAAAAGGCACCACGAACATAATCTGGGGCTACGACTGGGATAATATTGAGAAGTTCGAATGGCGTTCGATATCCCCAGGGGTCTACATGGACGAGATTTCCTTTTCAGCGAAAGATTTTTTCGGCAAGCCTTACGCGAGTGTCAACGTGCTGGTCTCCAACGCTACCCTCGATTTCATCGACTTTCCTGATGCATTTGAACAGGTGATGGGATTCGCCTTCACATAGGAGCATTTAGGCGTGGCTGCAATGGCTGTTGAAAATTTAAAAAGCATCGAGAGAAAATCTTGATATTATGGAATTCACGATGAGGACGATAGTGGTGCTGACCATCCTTTTGGTAGCCACGCTGGTGTTTGCAAGCATCATGCTTGGATGGGGCAGCGAGGCGACCCAATGGCTCAGCGCAATCCTGAGACCGTTCCAGGACCTGGTCTTGCGCAGATAGCCAATCATTTCACTTTTTTCTGGCATCCAAATCAGACCTACAACCAAAAAGAGAAAATGCGCATATGTTTTTAAGGGCGCTTGAACATAATTATTCTTATGAAAGGATTGTCTCTTACGCTGACGGTAGTCATCGTGGCCATCGTTCTTCTTGTGACAGCACTCGTGGTAATGACAATCTTCGGTGGACAGATTGCACAGTTCATAGGAATTCTGAACCCATGGTCGGAAGCCATGCTCAAGCAGAGCCTGTGTAACCAGAAATGTGCAGCCTACTGCCAAGGACATTCAGGAGTTACAGACCCGGTGTCATGGTCGACGATTGGCAATATCGATGCGCAGGCTGAACCAAAGGCATGTTCGGTGATAATGGCGGACATCAGCGATGCATGCATCTGCCGGGGAATACCTGTTGCCGGATCAAAACTGAAAGCCGGCGATGAGTGCACTGGCGCAACCGATACGCGATGTCCAACAGGCACCACGTGCCAGAAGAAAGCGGACCAAGACAAATTCACCTGTCAGGAATAGGCAAGAAAGGTGATGATGCCAAAATCCTTGGTTTTTTTATATTTATTTTTATTCCAGTTCCGCACAATAATTAATATGAAGGCGTTATCGCTCCCCCTGACAATAGTTATAATAGCAATCGTGCTGCTTGTCACAGCCCTTGTTGTGACAACGATTTTCGGCGGCCAGATAGCGCAGTTTGTAGGCGTGCTCAATCCCTGGGCGCAGAAGAGCATATCCGAGAACCTCTGCTATGACAGGTGCGCTTCCTGGTGCAGGGGGCATGCCGGTGATCCAGGCCCTGCTTGGTCGGAACTGGAAGTCGACACGCAGAGCGGGAAAATAAACTGCGATGAGATCATGCGGGAAGCCATGGGAGAGGATATAGGCTCCTGTGAGTGCACTTGAATGCAAGCCCTGCCATGCTCTTGGAATTTCCCGGAATCTGCCCAGAATAGATTTTTAAGCCTCTTCTATAATGTTAATTATGAAGGGCGCTTTTCCTGGGATGAACGCTTGGCTGTGGCTGGTATTGACCTTGATCGTGTGCGCTATAGCCATTTTCTGGGCAACCAGCAGGATAGATCTGGTGGACTTCCCGAACCTCTTCGGTGGAAAAAGCGAACCAGTGTGCCAAAGGCCGGACAAGCCCCCGGATTTTTCATCAGTCAGAACAGTAGCGTACATAGACTCAGAAAGTATAGGCAAAGATAAAAATAGAGAGGTCCACAGGACACTTGCAATCGGAACGACTCCGGGAAGCGGTTTCTTGAAAATGGGAGACAGGATTTACGTGGACTACGGGGAAGGGAATGCATGGAGCGGCTGCTACAAGATAGAGGAGGAGAGACGTGGCATAATAAGCCGGCAGATAGGCACTTTTGTCGGTTCGGAGCAGAAAGACCTTGAAAGAGCCGCTCAGGAAATGGGAGGATATGCCAGGGCCGATGTGTGGTTAGTGTGACATCCTCCCACGAATAAATTCATGGGCTCCCAGCGACAGTCTAATGTAAAGGAAGCAGTTTTCCCAGAAAATCACGCAAAATGTCCGCTGAACCTTATTAAAATAACAGAAAACATAGATTAATTGGCATGAAAAAGGCAAAGGGCCAGGTATCCGAGATGGGATTCAGCATAGTGGAAATGCTGATAACGCTCGCTATCATTGCGATAGTGATAACTATCGTGCTGTTTCTGATTTCCTAGAAAAGGACTTTGTGTTTTCAAACCCAAATTTAAGAAACTGCCCGTTAATTATTATATATGAAAAAGGGAGGGGGCATACTACCCAAGCCGCTGCTGGCTGCAGCGATGCTGGCGTTGTTTGTTTTCGCGTTGGTCTTCTTGTACTGGAAGCTGGAGCTCATACTCACCAATCCGTGCTGGAGTGATGCCATGGAAGAACTGAGGTTCATAGAGGAGGGTCTGTCAAGGAGCCTGCCGGCAACGCTCGTCCTTGACGGGAGTTGTGTGAGAAAGGTGGTCTTCACAACGAGCCGCGAAGTCTGCGAGGATGTCTGCAATGAATACAAAAGCGATGACGACCAGACCCGGGGGTGCGTAAAAAAATGCAAGACCGAGCCCGATAAGACAAAGAGTTTCGTCATAGCCATGCCGGTTGAAAGGAAAGGACTCATCGGACACGGCAAAAAGGTGATAGACGCTGTCAGTAAGCGCAGCTTCTACTGGCTTTTCGACGGGAAGCCGCAGGTTTTTTCATTCGGATGCCAACTTGATGGATTTGAACTAGTCAAATACAAAGATGCATGCAAAGAAGAAGGTGACTCATGGGTCTGCGAGCCTAAAGGGGACGATGTGAAGAGATACAAAATCAAAGTGGTGAAAGAGACGGAAAAAACCTGCAAAATAGTCGAATCCGTGGCATAGTTGAGTTGTAGAAGCGAGGATTGATATGGAAGGAAGCAGAAACATGGTGGCGGTATCCTTCGCCCTGATTGTGATTGCGCTCTATTTGATTGCCTGCATGTATATCGTCAACCCCTTTCTGCGCAAGAATTTCATAACCCTGGACGATGCCGTGGCCTTGTATGTGGACACCCTCGCCTCGGTGGAAAAGGGCACGGTGAAAATCCCGGTTGAGTCCGGCACCGTGAACAGGGTGGAGATCGCTTACAAGGAAAAGGCTGAAGAAAATGACATAAAGGAGAAGGGATGGTATGTTATCGTTACGTATAGACTGCTTGGCGAAAAGACTGAAAAGAGCGCCAGCAGAATAAACTCTTATCCGAAAGGATTAGAGCTTGACACCAGCATATTCTCCCCCGTCAGTGTGTGTATCACCAAGGAGGGGAGTGCTGAACATCCCAGGGTTTCGAAATGCTGAAAGGGCAGCTGGATATAGACATAGAATTTATGGGAGGCACCATAGTTTTCATAGCCCTGGCTTTAATCATGTTCATTGAGATATTGCTGCCGTTGCTGGCCGTGGATTACAACATGGTCACGTCCGAGGAAGAAATACGGATCGTGGAATTCGCGAACCTGGCCAAGGCGCGTTTCGCGGAATTGCTGGGAAACGGAAATGGCGACATAGCGTATGAAAAGCTGGAGAAACAGGTTGGCAAGGGACTGGCAGGACTTGGCCTGGCTGACAATTACCTGCTTATAGAGGACCTGCACACAGGCAAGTCTTTTGAATTCCCAGGCACGAAGGGCAAAACCAAGCATGACGTTTATTCTACAATCTCCAGCTCCTACAAGGCCGTTATGAGCGAATCCCGGGTCGTTATGGAAGGCGGGGAAGAATACACAGTCCATATTTACAAGATCAAGGACGAGGGAAACATGTCATTAGACATATACCAGAACTGCGTCTGCAGCCAGGATGGCCCAGGGACTGACGGAACCGGGAAATACAAGACCCTCGGATGCGATGACATCTCGGATCTGGAACTGGTTGAAAGGGGCGTTGCAACTCACGTGAGGGGCAAGGCAGCAAACGCACGGTATAGGGATACCAGCCAGGTTGCAAGGGTCAAACCGGAAAATGACATAACGGCAGGAGATCTCGTTATAACAGGAATGTCTCTCGGCAAGACCTGGGGATGCACGGAATCGCCGGGAGAGCATCTGTGCGTCAGGTTGATGGGGGATTTCGTTTTGCCTGCAAGGATTCACGTGGAGCTCGGGAAAGGGGGAGAACTCGTCACAGAAAAGGCGCCATCTCCCAATATTGGAAGTTAGAGGTAAAGTCTGATATGAACAGAAAAAAAGGACAGATAGGCCTGTTCGGGATGGTCATAATAGGCATAGCCATACTCGCCGTCATGTATCTTGTGCAGTCGAATTGGGTACAGAAGGGATTCAAGATAAGAGCCGAGGCAAGGATTTTCGTGGAGGTGAATGACGAGAGCACCAAGATAGTCTCGCTTCTCAAATCTAAGACCAGCGACTTGAGCTGCATGGAAGCCCTTGCACGCGAGCTCGAGTCCCTGCCTGCAGGCGCAACAGAAGGTGATATCGCAGGGTTGGCCGATAAGCTGAACGTGGCAATAATACTGTATGATGAAGACGGGAAGGTGAAGAAGAGATACGGGAAAAGAGAGGCAGCAGAAGGGGATACGATACGCGTGAAAATCCCGCTGCCAGGCGGCAGAAGTTCCATGATAGGAATTGTCTCGGATGTCGAGATACCGGATTACGGAAAATTTTCAGGCGGAGGCGGAGGAGGATTTGGAGGCGGAGGCGCCGGAGGCGGTTGATAGCTATGGTAACAAGAACTGAATGGCAACCAAGTCTGACATCGGGATATCCGATGAAACGGAACTAAAGGGTGAAATGATGAAAAATTTAACGTCAAAAGGAAATTCCGGGGGTGAATTTATGTTACCATCGTTTACAGCGAACAAACAAAAGGGGATGGCGAACATCATCTATATAATGGGTCTGATACTGATGTGCATCATCTCGCTGGCTTACATAGTGCCTTTCCTCTCGCAGCAGCCGGAGAAGAACGTGGTCGAGATCGCAGTGAATAACTACGTGTACCTGATGAGGGACTCCGTTGAAATGGCCAAGCTTTACCTTGATAACGCGGCAAGGTACTCCCTGTATCAGGCCATGTATGAAAATGGCCGAGATGGGGGTTTCGAGAGCACAGAAAAAGATAATCAGATAGAGTACGACGCAATAAATTACACGCTTTGGTACAACAACACGGACACGGCCCCAACGGAGACTGACATCACCGATGCACTGGAAGAGGCGTTCGAAGAGAATTTTGAGAAATACACGAAAGACCAGAGCGTCACAGGCCTTTTTGTAGTTGGAATTCCCAGATACAACAAGATAACAATCACGAATGCAAACAACTACAGTCTAAGGCTGGAAGGAACTGGCACGGCTGACTTGTCCGTTGGGAATACCGTGGAAAGTGGTGAAAGGATAGCTGTGGAGAAGTCGTCCCTGATAAACATGACCGTGCACGCTCCTTACCACAAGCTTTACCAGGAGGCGCTAGAGTTTCACAAAGCTTTGGAAGAAAAGCTGCTGACTTGTGATAAAGCGGCGATAGAGAAGACGACAGGCAAGTCCTCGTACACCCTTGACGTGAAAGTCCTGGACACCGATGACGGTTCGTGCCTCGTGAGGGTTAATGTATCGAGCAAGAAGAAGTTCCTAGTCTGGAACGGAACCAACACAACTCTGGAAGAAATCGACTTTGTCTTCTTGGAAAGGCTGGGAACTGTTGTCGAAAGGTGTACAGGATGCCTGAATTCACCCGGCTCCTGGTGCGTTCAGTCAAAGAAATGCTCGAAGAATTCTGTAGACATAGACTGTCCACATGATTCGACGATTTCCATTTCCTCATGCCGGGCACTCAGACAGGTAACATGCAGAGAATGCATGGAAAATGCAAAATATTTAGGGGAATTATTCTGGGTTTGGTGCCCTGATGAGAATGTGTGCGCAGATAGGTGTGCTGGTAGAACTGTTTACAACGCTGAGGAATGCTGATAAAAATCCAGAAATCCCGAAACATTTAAAAATTAATGGGACCAAGATAGTAATACTGTTACCGACTATACGGTAATACAAGAATACCCAAAAAAAACAAGCGCAATTGAGCGTAACATAAATAGCGGAGGTGTTAGCAATGGCAGAAGAGCAAAGCGTGTTGAATCAAGTGCTGGAAGACGAAAAAAAGCAAGAGCAAAGCGCACCGGAAGTGGAGGTAGAAGAGCCAAAACCAGAAGAGAAGAAGCCTGAAGAGAAAAAAAAGGAAGAGCCAAAGCCAGAAGCGAAGAAACCAGAGGAAAAGAAACCACAAAAGAGGATTGCCGAGAACGTTGTATTGGTGGGGAAGAAACCAACAATGAGCTACGTTCTTGCGGTGGTGACCCAGTTTAGCGACGGCATGAACGATGTACACATAAAAGCCAGGGGAAGGAGCATCAGCAGGGCAGTGGATGTCGCGGAGGTTGTGAGGAACAGGTTCGTTCAGGGGGTTAAAGTCGACGTACAGATAGGCACGCAAGAAATCATAGACGAAAACCAAAACAAGATCAACGTTTCTACCGTAGACATAGCGTTAATCAAATAAGACGAATAAGAAACGAATCCAAAATTTGAGCTAGCAAAACAGCTTTTACTATTTCTTTTTATTTTATCTTTTTCAGCTATTGCCCTATTCGAGAAAATAATAAGTATTTCAAGGACCATATACTATTTAGTTTCTATTTAGCATTGAAGATTATGGGTGATGTTGATGGGCAAGTTCAAGATCAAGAAAATCAGGGCAAGGGAGGTGCTGGACAGCAGGGGGAATCCGACGGTGGAAGTAGACTTGTACACGGGTTCCGGCATGGCCAGGGCCGCTGTCCCGAGCGGGGCGAGCACGGGGAAGCACGAGGCGCTCGAGCTCAGGGACGGAGGAAAGCGATATCTGGGCAGGGGCGTGCTAAAAGCTGTCGGTCATGTAAACAAGATAATAGCACCCAGTCTGCTTGGCAGGGATGTCAGCCAGCAGGCCGAGATCGACCGAGAACTTGTAGAATTGGACGGGACAGAGAACAAGTCCAAACTAGGGGCAAACGCTTTGCTTGGCGTCAGCATGGCCGTCTGCAAGGCCGCTGCAATGGCAAAAGGAATGCCCCTCTTCAAGTATATAGCATTCTTGTCGGAGAATAAAAACCCGATTTTGCCCATCCCATCTCTGAATGTCATAAACGGGGGTGCGCACGCGGGCAACGAGCTCGACATACAGGAGTTCATGATTCAGCCCTTTGGGGACACATTCAGGGAATCCATCAGGATGGGCGCTGAAACATATCACATATTGGGGGACATCCTGGAAAAGAAGTACGGTAATAATGCCATAAATGTCGGGGATGAGGGAGGCTTTGCCCCGCCAGTGCAAAATACGGACGATGTAATGGAACTAATAACAAAGGCAATAGAGGAAGCCGGTTACCATGGAAAAATAGAAATCGCTCTGGATTCCGCAGCTTCGGTTTTTTATAAAAACGGCGCTTATCATCTTGACGGCAAGAAGCTAAGCCCCGAAGAATTGCTAGACTGGTACATCGAACTCGTGAAAAAATTCCCGATAATATCGCTTGAGGACCCTTTTGATGAAGAGGACTGGCACGGATTCGTGGCATTGACCGAAAAGATCGGCCCAAAGTTCATAATAATAGGAGACGATTTGCTGGTGACAAACATCAAGAGAATAAAGAAAGCCCTTGCCATGGGCGCCTGCAACGGCTTGTTGCTGAAGGTCAACCAGATAGGGACGGTCACCGAGGCCATATCAGCGGCGAAGCTCGCGTTAGAAAACAAATGGAAGGTCATGGTTTCCCACAGGTCTGGCGAGACCTGCGACCCCTTCATCGCAGACCTCGTGGTGGGGCTGGGCACGGGATTGATAAAGTCTGGCGCTCCATGCAGGTCGGAGAGGCTGTCAAAGTACAACCAGCTCCTTAGGATTGAACTAGAAATGCAGGAAAGATGAATTATTGCTGTGATGCCTTAATACGGACACATTCCGAATTTTCTGATAAACAACATTTATAAGAGCGTAGGGACAATTAGATAAATCGAGCAGGCCGGGTGTTGGCAATATGAAACCCAAAAACAGAGTTATATTGATAATACGGGACGGATGGGGATATAGCGAGCATGTTAAAGGGAATGCTGTAAGGAATGCGAATGTCCCAAACAACGACTATTACGAGAAACATTACCCATGGACCATCCTGAAATGCTCAGGGAAGGCCGTTGGACTGCCAGCCGGAACCCAGGGCGGTTCAGAGCCCGGCCATTTGACGATCGGAGCAGGGAGAATAGTCTGGCAGCCATTCGAGGACATAAACGTGAAAATCAAGGACGGCTCTTTCTTCAGAAACAAGGCTTTGTTGAGGGCCATAAGCAACTGCAAGAAACATAATTCAAGCCTGCATTTGATGGGCCTTTTCTCTGATCAAGGCATTCACGGGACGGTTGATCATCTCTACCATTTGCTTGAACTGGCAAAGAGGAATGGTTTGCATAAGGTATGGATTCACTGCTTTTTGGATGGCAGGGACGTGCCCGAAAAAAGCGCCGCCGAATATATCAAAGAGTTCAACGAAAAATCAAAAGAAATTGGCGTTGGAAAGATAGCAAGCATGATTGGCAGATTCTATGCCATGGACAGGGACAACAACTGGGACAGGACGGAAAAGGCATACTTTTTGCTGACAAGGGGACTTGGCGTGGAAGAAATGGACCCCCTGCGCGCGATAAAACATGCATATGAAAGGGGGGGAAGATCGCTGGAAGAGGGCAGGGCAGGTGATACAACGGATTACTATATAAGGCCCATAGTTATCGTCCACCAGCACGAGAAGCCGTTAGCCACGATAAGCAACAACGACTCCGTAATCTTTTGGAACTTCAGGTCGGACAGGGCGAGGCAGATAACTCACGCCCTGACAGACAAGAAATTTGATTACTTTGACAAGGGCAATGGACGTAGACTGACTTATGTTTGCATGAGCGAGTACGACAAAAAGTTAAAGCTGCCTGTCGCTTTTCCTCAGGAAAAGGTCAAAGAGAATCTGGGCAATGTGATGTCTGAAAACGGCCTGCGCCAGCTAAGAATCGCGGAAACGGAGAAATACGCTCATGTTACGTTCTTCTTTAACAGCCAGGTGGAAAAGCCCAAGCCAGGAGAAGACAGAATAATGATTGATTCACCTAAAGTCCCGTCTTACGACAGGAAGCCAGAGATGAGCGCCTACGGGATAACAGACCGGGTTTTAGTTGAAATAGAAAAACAAAAATACGATTTGATAGTCATCAATTTCGCCAACGGGGACCTTGTTGGCCATTCCGGAAAGCTACGAGCCGGTATCAAGGCGTGCGAGGCCGTCGACGGGTGTGTGGGTAAGATTACCAATCTGGGACTGGGGCTTGATTATACGTGTCTTCTCACGGCAGACCATGGAAATGTTGAAATAATGTTTTACCCGAACGGGGAGGTTTGTCCAGCCCACGGAACAAACCCGGTGCAGTTTTTTATGATCAGCAAAGACGAGAAATTTATGAATGCCGGATTGAAGAGAGGAAAAGGATTGAAGGATGTTGCCCCGACGATTTTGGACATCATGGGAATCAAAAAACCCAAGGGAATGACCGGGGAGAGTTTGATAATCCATTGAGAAACTGATTGTAACTTCTAATAAGTGGTTAATTATATAAGATTTATAAATTTTTGGTCCAATCTTTACATTAGGAGAGATTGTGTCCGGAAAACACGCAACAAGAAGAAGAAAAGCCCATTGAGAAGGGCAGGATTTTGGACAGCCTTGACTGCAGCGGCTTTGGCCGGTACTACGTACACTACAGATGGAGTGGAAAGGTATATTAATGAGGAAATTAGCGGCTTGCCATGTTTCGTTCAGCCGTTTGTCAAGGGAGCTGTAAAATCCAAGATTACTAAATCCAAGCTGCTTAAACCAGTTTGTAAGGGTTGGAAATGGTACAAGGTATCAGACTATCCTTCTGATCATTATAGTTTTTATGGCGGTATAGGAGCAACTGGACTGACTTCGTGGGGTTTGGGTTCAGACCTGCATTCAGGATACAGAAAGAAAAGAAGGAAGTACAGATAAGCTTAGCATTGTTTACTTTTACAGATTCTTTTTCCATTTTAGATTTCTTCTATCTCCTTGATCAGGATTATGTTTGGGGGGTGGCGTTTTTCCTTGTTGCAGGGCTCTTTCGCCAGCCTCTTGTTGGTCTTCCTGATGAACTTGTTCAAGACGCTCGCCGTCGATTTGGCCTCTGGAGACTTGTGAATTATCTGTTTCACCACGTTTATCCTGTCCGGGTAATTGGGCGTCACCATTGCGGACAAATCGCTACCCTCCATTATAATTCTTAGTTCATTTTTAAAAGATGCGCTGAATCTAACCATGTCTATTTCAATGCCGTCTATTATCTCCGTTAAATACGGCGTATCCCGGTCGCTCACACCCTTTCCAGCCAAATTCCCGTTCTCGTCTATAGAGCCGAAGCACGCATGCAGCAATAATTTCATATATTAACTATATCTGACTGAAATAAAAAATGGACTGGGAAAAATTGCTGTATGATTTCCTTATCGGTGGAGGATTGATAGCAACGGTCCTCGCATTGGGTAAGGTTTTTGGACCGATGATTGCAGGCATAATAGCCGCCTTGCCCGTCAGGCTTGGTGCAACGCTATTCCTAAGTGGAATGACGAACAGCCCGGAATTCGTCTTAGGGATGCTGAGGGGTTCCATACCAGGCTCCTTGGGCTCTTTTGGATTCATGGCAACGCTTGCCAAAACCACAAAGAAATTCGGATTGTGGAAAAGCTTTGTTTTGGCTTGTATCGTTTGCCTGATAATAATATATGTGGGGGTGTCTGTACAGTGAATGCTGAGAAAGGCAGGAAATCACTATCAAGGGAGTGGACGGAGAATTTCTTAGCCGGAGGATTCCTGGTCTTGTTTGCATTGTGGGTCGCTCACATATCAAGCCCGGTTCTTGGAGGAGTTATAGCAGCCCTGCCGATAAGATTTGCAATCACCTGGATTTTGGCCGGAATGAGGGAAGGCCTGGAATTTGCGGCTGACATGGCTTTTGGCTCCATCATAGGCATGGCAGGCAATCTGCTTTTCTCATTGACTTTATTTTTCTCGCTGTCGGTTCTCGATTTCTTTGCAAGCTTTTCGTTAGCGATAGCTGTTTGCATGATTACGATTATCTTGTTGCGTTTCACCTTTCCAAAATGAAGTATTTCGGATGCTCGATTCTTGGCGGTATCTTCTTGATGAGCATCTGGAATTTCTTTCCTATACCAAGAATCTTCAGCTCCCTGGCAAGGCGCAGAGCCCTTTCAAGCTTGTAAGACTTTTCGGCGTATATCTCGAACAGGGTTTGACCTTTCTTCACCTTGTCCCCCATTTTTTTGTGCAGCAAAATACCCGCGCCCTTATCCTTTGGCGTCCCCGCCGCCCTCGCGATTTCCACAACCGCGCTGTTGTTTATCCATCCTACGCAGCCGTTCACGTTTGACTTCACTTCGACATGCTTGGACCCTATCGGCAGGTCACCCGGTTTTATGTTCGGGTCACCTCCCTGGGCAAGTATGATATCCTTGAGTTTTTTGTAGGCCTTGCCATTTCTCAGCAATCTCAGCGAGGCTTTTTTGCCCCCTTCGCCAAGCTTGAAATCCAGCAGAATGCCAGCGAGATGAGCTACCTTGTCTACCAGATCAGGGGGACCCTTCCTGTACATCAGCGTGCTCAGGGCCTCCCTGGCCTCAAGGGCGGGTCCTATTGCAAAGCCTATGGGCTGCTCTCCATAGGTGCTAGCGCCAACGGTGTTTATCCGGAGCATTTTGCCAAGCTCTATGAACCTTTCAGCAAGAGTCTCGGCATCCTTCGTGGTTTTAACCTTTGCCCCCTCCCCAGTCGGTATGTCTATGACTAGATATTTTGCTCCGACGGCCTTTTTCTTTGACATCACGGACGGCAGCAACAACGGGTCTATCGACAATGGGTATTCGATTTTTATAAACAGGTCATCGGCAGGGGCCAGGTCAACAGCGCCGCCCCATACAAGGCAGCCATTTGTTTTCTTGACAACCCTCTTTATCTCCTCGAGGTCAAGATCCACCGGGGCCAGGCATTCAAACCTGTCCGCTGTGCCGGCCGGTGATGTTATAGCCCTGCTGGACGTTTTCGGTATGGTCAGGCCTGCCGCCGCAACAATCGGAACGAGTACCATTGAGGTCTCATCTCCCGGCACCCCGCCCACTGAATGCTTGTCATATATCTTCTTCTTGCCCAAGTCCAGAGTTTTCCCTGTTGATGCCATGGCCCTTGAAAGGGCGGCTACCTCTCTGGTTGTCATGCCGTGATTATACAAAGCGGCAACGAAAGCGGTCATCTCTATTTCCGAGAGCCTTCTATGGACAGTGTCCTCAACTATTTTTCTGATATGTTCATCTTTCAAGGTTTTCCCTGCAAGCTTTTCCCGGATGTGGATCAGAGATTCTGGGGGCATGCTAGGCAAAACATCTATTCTATCACCGGCTTTCGCTCTCATGTGATCCGCTATTTCGCTGAGCAACCCGATTTCCCCTGATTTTATAAAACGAGTGGCAACGTTAACGATAGCCACCCCTTTCCTGCCTTTCAGCATCATCTCCACCCTGTCCAGAGGCCGGACGTCAATCTCGGCTGCATCATCCTTGTTCAGTATTACCACGGGTTTTTCCGCTTCTAATCCGAGAATCTTGGCTTTCAGCAACATAAAAATCAACCGGGCCATTTAAGCATGGCAAGTCTCAATTCATCATTATTTTTGGCGTATTCATTTAAATCAATTCCTTGCATGGCTGCTTCAACAGCCTGCCGGATCGCTCTGGCTCCAGCCCTGGTTCCAAGTGGGTGGCCATGGCATCCACCGCCAAACTGTGCTATAATATCCATGCCCATCCTTTCGACCAGTTCGCTAATCATCCCAGGATGCAAGCCCCCCGAAGCCACAGGGAAGGTTTTAAGCAGTCCATGCCAATCACAGGTAAGAACGTCTTCCAGTTTTGTCACGTCATCCTCTTGGACCATTTTGCCAACGTCCGCGGTACCTATATGTAACTGGTCCATCCCAACAAGCCTAGTCAGCCTTGCCAGGACGAGCATCGAAATCCCGTGTTTTTTGCTCCTTGTGAAGGCCCCGTGTCCCGCACGATGAGCATGTAAAATTAGTTTTAGACCTTCGTTTTCTTCCCTCAAAGTTTCCAAGGCAGACCAGCCAACCGATACGATGTCAACCATTGCATACTCTCCACCATGGTCTTTGACGAATTTGGCCCTTTTGAGCATTTCACTCGTCTCGGCCGTGACATTCGGCATGTACATCTTCCTTTCCCCTGTTTCGTGTTCGGCCTTGTCCCTTAATTTCAACGTTTCTGTTACCCTATTTTCGAACTTATTGAACGATTGGTTTGACAGATTTTCATCATCTTTAACAAGGTCCAGTCCGCCTGTCCAGGCCTCGTACGCGACCTTGGCATGCTCATGCTCATCAAGCCCGAGCTTGGGCTTAACTATCGTACCTAGCAGTGGTCTTTTGTGAACGTTGAGCAGCCTTCTCACACCTTTTATTCCAATGAGTGGGCCCGGAAAGAATCTCACCAGATTCTTGGTGAAGACTATGTCATTCAACCTCAGATTTCTGACAGCCTTCATCCCGAAGATATTCCCAGCTATAGAACTCATAATTTGCGGTACATTACCTTTTTCGAACAACTCCTCAGGGTACGCAATCCTGACAATGTTACCCTTAATTTCAAAGACCTTTGCACCGAGTTTTCTGATACTCTCTTTCATCGTGCTGACCTCCGTCCACGTGCCGACGCTGGATTCGCTCGCGACATGTAGTGCAGCTTTTCTTACGGTATACCCTTTAGCGGGCTCTATGTAGAATTCGCACACGAGGTCATTTTCCCCCGGCCTGTAATCAAGCTGAACATAGCCCATGCCAACACCGATTTTTAATCTTAATAATTATTCCCCCGAAATAAAAACTAATCAGAGGTAGTTGTAAATTTAGCCCCCGTTATATGGTACAATCTTTTCCCAGCGCCCTTTGCGCCTTTTAATTCCGAGTTGAGGATTTCACCCACGAATATAGTATGATCACCTGTTTCTACACTGCTGATAACTTTGCATTCCAAAAAACCCAGAGCCTGTTTTATCCTTGGGCAGTCTATGGTTTCACAACCTTCTTTGTCAAATCCGCTGGCTTTGAATTTATCGGTATCAGCACCAGAGACAGAACCGCACACATCCATTCCATTTTTATGCTCGGCTGACATGAAATTCACGCAGAAAACACCTGAATTTGAGATCAGATCATGCGAGAATCTGCTCTTGCCTATTGATATCGCGTATAAACTGGGTGAAAAGGATGTGGGCATATGCCATGCCATGGTTATTATGTTGTCACGCCCCTTATGCCTGCATGTAACCAGCACAACCTGTCTCGGCCCGTTTAATTCTGGCATCCGAATCACACCATTCCCATCATTTGAGAAAGGGATAGGCTTTTCTGACCTCTTGCAAGAAAATATCAGGCGAATACACACCGAGCTCGGAAATTATTGCCGTTATCAGCTGTGTGTCAATCCTCTCGAAGGCGAGGTTGACTATCTCAACGTTTTTTGGAGGCTTTTCCCAGACCTCTTCCGCTCCCCTTCTCTCTATGGGCTCCCTGAATCCGAACACGGTGAGCGGGTCGAATTTCCAACTATCCGTGCAGGAGTAAGCAGGAATATCGTACTTGTCAGCGATTTCAGCAAACAGCTCTGTCCCTATCTTGTTTATTACCTTCCCCTCTGTCGTTATGGCGTCCGCCCCGAACAAGAACACGTCAGCCTTTTTCAGCGCAAATCTGGCTGCGGCGTCAACATAATGTTTGACATGAACACCAATGGATGCTATCTCTTTTGCGGTTTTCCTCCCCTGAAATACAGGCCTTGTCTCGGTGTTGTGCAGCTCAAAATTCTTCCCCTGTCTTTTCGCCTCTTTCAGTATGTCTATGACGCCGGACGAGTGGCAGTGGGTAAAAACTATCATCCCATCCTCTATCTTTTTCGCTCCGTATTCGGCAATTTTTTTGTCGGATTCTCTGAAGTGACGCAAGGCAACGGGTCCCAGTTTTTCCGGGTCAGGTTTGACGAAATTCACGGCGTTTCTAAGGCACGGCTCTGTCGGCCTTAAAGAAACGAGCTTTTTAACGGATTGAGCGTCGCTTTTAATCATCAACGCCTTTACAGCAGCCTTTGCGACGTTTTCGGCCCCTTGAATCTCCATCTTCTTGATATTCCTGCAAATTTCCTCAAATTTGTCCATACAAATAATTTAAAAGCTGTTTATTAAATTAAATAGTAACCGCGGAGATGGCCGAATGGCTCAGGCGATCGGCTGCAGTCGGTGTTGTCAGGCTTTTAGACCAATTCTGGAAGCCGATGACCGATAGACACCGGTTCATGGGGGTTCAATGGGCGAATGAAGCGGATATTATCTGCTTCCACCTGAAAGTCCCCCTCTCCGCTTTTCAGTTTATCAAGAGGAAAACTCCTATATAAATCAAGAGGATATCATCCATCCCTAACGCCCTTTAATGCGTTTTTTATTTCCCTGAGCTCCGACCTTATGCCTGCCAACACCTTTAGTAATTCTTTGAACAGCAAGGTTTCCTGGTTCATGATAATAATATGCACCCTCTCCCTTTAAATACTTTACAAATTGGTAATTAATATACTATTTTTGTCAGGAAAATGATTACTTAAATCGTCGAATTCTACTTTATATGAGAAAGAAAAAGGATGTCCTGAACCTTATATCCAAGAAATATTCTTATAAAATGCTGAAAAGCTTGGAGAAGGGTCCGCGAAGATTCAAAGACCTGGCGGATGTTTGCGAAGGAGAAAAAATGAGGTCACAAAGATTGAGGGAATTCGAGGAATTCAGTCTGTTAAAGGTAAACGTAGAGAGGGCAGGGAGAAGAGCCGTTTCTGTATACGAATTGTCTGACACAGGCAAGGCAACGTTGCACCTGGCTGAGGACATCAGAAAATTGCAGAAAAAGAGGTAATCAAATAATCAAATCAGCCCTGCTTCTTTGAAGCTCGCATATTCGTTCTTTCCTATGATGACATGATCCAGCAAATCTATGCCTAGCATTTTGCCTGCTCTAAGCAGTCTTCTGGTGACTTCTACATCCCTTTTGCTGGGTGTGGGGTCTCCCGATGGATGGTTATGAACGAGTATCAGGGCGGCTGCAGACTCCCTGAGAGCCGGTCCAAACACCTCTCTGGGGTGTGCATTGTTCGTGTTAAGGCCGCCGATTGATATTATCCCATCCTTTATCACCCTCTTTTTTGAATTCAAATAAAGCCCCCTGAAAAACTCTTGCTTGAGATTTCTCATCCTGGGCATCAACATTTTCGCCACATCATCCGGACCTTCAATGAACCTAGCGTTTTTCTCCTTTTCGAAGGCGGCTCTCCTTCCTAGTTCCATGGCGGCGATTATCCTGCAAGCCTTTGCATCGCTGATTCCGAATATTTTTTTCAACTCATTCACGCTTGCCCTGGAGAGCTTTCCCAACGTATACTCGACAAGCAGCTTGTTGGAGAGGTGCAGAACACTTTCATCCCTGCTGCCGAATCCCAGAACAGCAGATAAAAGCTCAGCATTGCTCAGAGACTCCACACCATGATTGATTATTCTTTCCCTTGGCCTCTCTTGTGGCGGGATGTCTTTCATCCTAATTTTATAAACAGAATTTCTGGGTTTCATGAGCATGGGGGTCCGATGCGACATGGTGTAAAGGTCTAGTCCCGGATCCCCTCAGTCAGGACCCTGAAGACGGTCTCGCCTTCCGGCAGAGAAGGGGAGTCGATGAGCCTTGCGATTCTTTTGTCGCCTTTGGATTTTCTCAGATAAGTCCTGAAGGTCGCCTGGTGTCCTAGAATGTGGCCGCCTATGGGTGCGGTGGGGTCTCCGAAAAGAATATCAGGCCTTGACATCACCTGATTTGTGATATAGACTGCGAGATTGTAAATATCGGCAAGCCTTTGCAGATGGTGCAGGTGCCTGTTTAATTTTTGCTGTCTGTCAGCAAGGGTCCCCCTGCCGGTATAGTCGGACCTAAATGCACTCGTGACGGAGTCCACGACAAGAAGCTTGACACTTTCCTTTTTCAGAATTTCTTCTGACTTCTCGGCCAGCAGGACCTGATGATCCGAGTTATAAGCTTTGGCGACGTAGATATTCTCCAGAACCTTCTGGGGATTCAGCCCTAGGTCTTGAGCCATTTGCTGGACTCTCTCGGGCCTGAAAGTTCCTTCTGTATCTATGAAAATCGCCTTTCCACCGAGTCCACCCTTCCCAGGTGGCAGCTGCACATTAACGGCAAGCTGCAATGCAAGCTGCGATTTCCCGGAGCCGAAAGCCCCGTGCATTTCGCATATAGATTGGGTCTCAACGCCGCCGCCTAGTAACTTGTCCAAGGCGGATGAACCTGTGCTGATTCTCCCAATCTGTTGCCTTTTCTTCATGGCCACCGTGGCCGGCTCAAAGCCCATCTTTAGCTTCTTCCTGGCCTCCGCTATGATTTTGGCGGCGGTGTCATCGCCTATTCCGGCAGCTGCTGACAAGACGCCTGATGATGATGCGGCGATACTCATAAAATCGGTGAAGCCGGCTTCCTTCAGCTTCTCTGCCGTTTTTTCTCCGATTCCCGGTACATTCTCAATCGAATCTTCGGACATATCAAACCAACTACAAAATATTTTTATTCAGGTTTTATAAATCTAAACTTTCTCCCACTTTTCATTCATTCAAACTACTTTTCCAGACTCTTGATAAGCCTTTGACATTCGAGTTTAACTTCGACGTCTGACACGTTGTTGGCCAAAATTTCCGGCTCCTTACTGAATTCGTTTGTTTTCACCCTGCCTTCTATCATGAACTCGTGTCCCAGACTGGCAAATTTCTCCCAGAAAGAATCCAGCCCGTCTTTGCTGAATTGCTCTTTTATTTCGGCGGCGCTCTTGCCGAAAATCTTTTCCGCCTGCTCCCTGAAGAACACGGCCCTGATGTTCCCGGTGCCGTCATCGATTACGCCGCTGAGCAGCAAATTGTATACAGGCTCGACGGGTCCGTGGTCTTTGCACTTGAATTTGCCATCATGCTCCTCCACCCTGGATCCGCACTGGGGACAAACCTCGAAATAGGGCTTTTTTCTGTAGACCTGCACGATACAGCCCCTCACTTGGGCGTTCATGCCTGGCTTGAGCATTTTGATATTCATCCTTTGGGCGGGACCCTGGGGCGCCTGGGAGAGGTCTGGGAACGATGTAGACTTGATGTCGGACACGTCGGGCCTCTCGCTGGCCTTGAGCTTTCTCAATTTTCCTCTTTTACCCAGCCTCAGTTCTGCACCATCGCGCATGTTGTCTTTTTTGGCCCACGCGCCCGAAACCTCAACCAAATCATCCTGCGTTACCCCCAATGTTGATATCAGCTTGACCTCATCGTTCCACAACGGCAGCCTGATGGTCCCTGTCTCATCGCCAAGTATCATGCTGGCTACCACCCCCTTCTTGCCATTCTTTTCGAATTCTCTGGGCTCGAACACATTCAAAACCCTAGCCACGATGTTCACGGACATCATATCAGGGACCACGTTTTTTATCTTGAGCTCCCGGCGGGTATCCCGGATGAGTTCCACCCCCAGCTCCCGGCCGACGATATAGGCAGCACCCTCCTCAGAAACAAGGCCAGACAGCTCAAGCTGCTTGTCTGAGATCAGTTTTTTCAGTTCTTCTTCTTTCTTGCCGGATTTTTCCGATATTTCCTTGACAAGCTCTTTGGTAGAAAGCATGATTATTCTTGGCGAGTTTATTTTAAATGGTTTAGGGCCCCGATTTTGGATGCAGGCCTGTTTCATTCTCAGCTTTGGAATTTAATAAGCCAAAACCCCAATAATCAATAGACGCGACATGCCCTCTATCTACAAGAAGGTGGCGAAGGCGACTTTTGGGTGGCTGGCGGAAAAAACCATCGATAATTTCGATCCCCTCAAGCCGTATCTAAAGGGCGCCAGAATAAAGGTTCTGATCAAGATATGGGTAAGTGTAATATTTCTAGCATCCTTTGTTGCATACTTTGCTTCACTCGCGGCCGTTCTTGTATTCGGAATGTTTTTTGATATATTTTATCTCATTTACTGGATAATGCTGATTTTCATACCCATACTGGCCAGTGCCTTCACATTTCTTAGTCTTTACGTCTATCCCATGCAAAGGGCCAAGAGCAGGGCAAAATCCATAGAGAACAACCTGCCTTTTGCGATAACCCACATGTCCGCCATCGCTTCGTCGGGGATACCCCCGGAATTCATGTTCAGCCTGATAGCTGGATTCAAGGAATACGGAGAAATATCCGAGGAGGCCAACATGATAGTGAAAAACATCCGGACCTTTGGTTCCTCAAGCGTGGCGGCCATGAAGAACGTCGCAACGCAGACACCGAGCAGGCAACTGAAGGAGATATTGATAGGCATTAGCTCGACCATAGAAACCGGAGGGAATCTCACCGCCTATTTGAGGGAGATGTCAGATAAAGCGCTGTTCGATTACAAGATCAAAAGGGAGAAGTACATCAAGACCTTGGCCACGTACGCTGACATATACACGGCCCTGCTTGTCGCGGCTCCCCTCTTCTTGCTGTCCACCATGGCCATCATGAGCATCATAGGCGGGGACATAATGGGCTTGTCCACTTCCCAGATAGTCACGCTCATGACGTGGCTGTTGTTGCCCTTTATGAACACGGCCTTCCTAGCATTCATCCACATTACCTATCCGGGTGTGTAAATGGCGATAAAAAAATACTACGCGGAAATAATGAGCATAATAGCAGGCGGCTTGATAATCCTGGGAAACTTCCTGCTCTTCCCTACTATCATACCGAGCGAAATTTTCACCATCCTCGAACCCATGATAAACATGCTGGGGGCCATGGTAGCCATCGTCCCCCCTGTGCTGATTTTATACACGAGATACAAGGAGAACAAAGAGATCGAGTCGCAATTCACGATTTTCATAACGGACTTTACCGAAGCCATAGACTCTGGCATGACCTTGCCCATGGCCCTCAGGTACTGCGGCAAGAAGGAGTATGGGGTTCTAACGCCTCACATCAGGGGCATAGCAGCCCAGGTTGACTGGGGGATCCCGTTCAGGGACGCGCTGAGGATGTTTAGCAAAAAAATCGGCTCCATAACCATAAGGAGAGCCATCACAACGATAATAGAGACCTACAAGGTAGGCGGCAAAATTTCGGACACCCTAAAGGCCGTTGGAGAGAGCCTGATCGAGATAAACAAAATAAAAGCCGAAAGGTCGGTCTCGGTCCAGTCCCAGATACTGACATCGTATCTCATTTTCTTTGTTTTCATATTCATTCTGGTAATCTTGCAGAGTTTTCTCATACCAGCGCTGACGCCAAAAGGCGAAATAGTAGGCATGGCGACCGTTGGAGGCGGCGCCGCGCCGGAGATGTTCCCGCCGGAGATATTCGTAAACTTCATAATAGTCCAGGGCTTTTTCGCCGGGCTGGCCACTGGCAAGATGGCGGAAGGGTCCGTGGTTGCCGGCATAAAGCACTCACTGGTCCTCATAGCCATCGGATACAGCATATTCAGCATCGCCGCCCATTTCCAGATATCTTTTTTCTAATCATGCAGGGCAACCAGTCAGAAAAACCATATTTAAGTAATGGAAAAGCAAATAATAAGCATAAGCTGATGCCATATGGCGAAAAAAGCAATATCACCTATTATCGCCATCGTGATTTTGATAGCGCTTGTCATAACATTGGGCGGGATCATTTCTGCCTGGCTCAGCGGCTTTGTTTACGATGCTTCCCAGCATGACACATGTGCTATTACCACCTTGTACGCCTTGTCCGACGCGGCTTACAACGCGTCCAACGGGCAAATAAAGGTTAAGGTGAAAAATTCAGGCAAGGACGACTTGTACAATTTCACGATAGAAGCGGATAACGGGACCGTCATAGCGATCATTCAATCTTCCTTTCCATCAGCAACGTACAAGTTGAGTCCTGGTCAATCCCAGTATATCCTGGCCAACAGCTCAGGTTACAATATAACGAACATAGACACCATCGCCGTCCTGGTAGGGTCCTGCCCGGTATATTCGTCGAAGCCGGTAAAAGTAATAAATATTTAAAAGCAACCAACACCAATAATTTAAAAGGAGAAAGAAATGAGAAAAAAATCCAAGGGCATATCACCTCTGGTCGCAGTTATAATGTTGATAGCGTTCACCATGATTGTCGCAGGTATTCTAGCGGGGTGGGCCACGAGGTTCGCAACCGAGCAGAGGAGCATGCTTGAGAAATGCGTCCGGGCCAACATCGTTATCAAAAGGGCAACTTACGCAGACCCCCCAGGAAACCTTACTCTAATGCTCTACAATGCCGGGACAGTTCCCCTTAAAGATTTTCAGGTGCAGGTCACATACAACGATGAGGGGCCACTCATGCCCAGCACCTGGACCATATACGATACCGTAGGAGCCAATTCCTTCGAGACATTCGTCCACAACGTCACAAACAAAAGCGTAGACTTTGTCGAGATTAGGTCCATGGAATGCCAGGGAGCCTACGACATGATCAGAAGTTATGATATAACAGGCCTTAATCCTTAATTCCCAAAAATTTCCCATTCTGTTTCATAACATACCCAAAGCCGCTTGAGACCACCCTACTTGCAGAGTGGCGGAATTCGGCTCGTTGCCTCCTTTTTTAAAGCAATTAAATATAACTTCCCAATATTTTAATTTCCTCACATTCTGCCAGCCATTGACTGATAAGGAATTACACTGCATATCCTACACCTCCGTCAGAAAGGCTAACAGAAGAACCCAAGCACTATTTAAATGTGAATGCGGACATACCTGCAATGCTGACATCAATGCCTCTGTCAACATCGCCCATAGAGCGGTTGACCATACTATCCAACCAATGGTTGGTTCTGACCAGAAGTCTATGGGTCGGACTGCCGTAAACCAGTCCATGCGTTCCGATGACCGGGTTGTTCAGTGTCCGTGACATATTGAACATCTCCTATGGAAAGCCGCTCAACTTGCTGGGTGGTAGTTTACTCCACTGTTTTTAGTCCTGTCACGAAGCCCAACAAGCGCTTTACTTTCGTCTTCGCCTCGTATGGAGGGATGTCCTTATTCACCCATCGCATGAGCGTTTGCGGGTCTTTGTAATAAAGGGAGATGAATTCTGCCACATGGTCATATTTCGTGACGTCGTGCCTCTGCATCCACGCCAGCACCTTTTTTCTGTTCTCGAGCTCCTCTTGTATCCTTTGATAACTCATACCCTTTTCAAAACAAATTTTCCTCAGCAATCCTGATTCCGTTATGTTATTCTCAAAATTATCCTTGGACGGTGCCCAGCTAAAGCTTTTCAGCGTATGGGCCCTTCCTGTGTCAATGTCCACTGACTGTATCTCTACTATCTCCTTGATCCTCCTCGCCGATTCTCCCCTTTCCTTGGCCCTGATCATTACTATCATCAAATCCAGGGACTCCACGAGACTGGGGGAAAGCTCTATGGGAGGGGTTTCCAACCTCTTTATGACATCTTCCACCGAACCGGCGTGCATCGTGCCTATGCTCGGGTGCCCGCTTGCCATCCCCTGAAACATGACATAGGCTTCCTTGCCCCTGACCTCACCCACTATGACGTAGTCCGGATTTTGCCTGAAAGACTCTTTAAGCAGCTCGAACAATGTCACCTCTCCGTACCTTTTTCCGCTCGCTTCAGGGACGCCAAACCCGATTCTTGAAACCGCCGGTATCCAGTTTTCATGGGGCAGATTCAGCTCACGTGTGTCTTCAATGGAAACGATTCTGGATTCCGGAAGTATGAACAGTGTTATGGCGTTCAGCAGGCTGGTCTTGCCCGTGCTGACGCCTCCGCACACAAGCAGGGAGACCCCTGACTGGATCACAAGCCACAAATAAGCCATGACTTCTGGCGATGCAGTTCCCATCTTCAGCAGCTCGATTGGAGAAATCGGAAACTTCATGAACTTTCGGATTGAAAAAGTGGGCCCCTTGGTAGTCACGTCCTTTGCCAGAGATGCCTGAATCCTTGAACCATCCGGCAAAGAGCCGTCCAGCAATGGTTTGGCATAGGAAATGTACCTGCCGCAGCGCTCTGACAGTTTGACGACGAAATTGTTCAGGTAGTCTATGTTTTTGTATATTATGTTGCTTTGTAGCGAACCAAACCTCGTGTGCACTATGTATATCGGAATATTCACGCCATCGCACCCTATATCCTCAATATAGGGGTCATGCATGGCTGGCTCTATCTCGTTGAGGCCTATGAAGTCCCTGAAAATGAAGTAAACAATCTTCACGTACTGCTTGGCTGAAAGGTGCAGCTCCTCCTCCTCAAGGACTTCCTGCACCTTTTTTTCGAGATACTCCATCGCATTGCCTTCTTCCTTCAGTGTGGTCAGCTCCACGTCTATGAGTTCCAATATGTCCGCTTTTATCCTTTCCAGCAACGATTTGTCCTCTTTGGTGAGCTTGGGTTCTATTACGTAATATCGCAATGCCTTCTTCTCAGGGACCCATTTTATATTTGCGAAAACAATGGGCTCAAGCAAAGGATATTTTATATCCAGATTTTTTACGTTTTTCGTGCTCGGCAGCTCAATGAGGTATGATGGCTCCTTGATTGCCATCTTAGGATAAGGTCTGGGTTTCTCTTTTTTTAACAAGGCTCTCAATGATTTCATGAGTTTACCTTTTCTTTCTTCTTACGATATGCCTGTGTCTGGCACAGGCCGGGCAGGCGTACATCTTGCTGCTCATGAGCGAAATTCCTCTGCCCCCACTTGATTTCAATTCCTCTCGTAGCAGGGGATCGGTTATCCTGAATCCCCTTACAACTGAAAAGGTCTTGTACTTCGGGACCTTTCTGCCACAAAAGGCGCATATGACTAATGTTTCCTTGCCCCTCTCTTTTCCGTGCTTCCATCCTCTCCTGTATCCTTTGTTTACTGGCATATTACCTACCTTTTATTATAGTTGGCTCTGAACTATTAAAAGGGTGCCATATAGAAATTTATTTTTCACCTTTCCGATTACCCCTTTATGACACCAAGAGGCTCAAATCTTGCAACCTTGAGCGAGATTTCCGCTCCATGGACAGAATCAACAACAGCCTCAACGTCCTTGTAGGCCAAAGGCGCTTCCTCTGCCAGGCTTTTTGGATGGGGGCTTTTTGATTCTATTCCTTTTTGGGCCAACTCCTCCTTTATCTTGCCGCCCCAGAACCTTTTTATGGCTGCATGCCTGCTCATTGCCCGGCCGGCCCCGTGCGCTGACGAGCCGAACGTGAGCTTTAGGGCGGTCTCGGTTCCCTTGAGCAGATAGGAACTCGTGCCCATCGTTCCTGCGATTATGACAGGCTTGTCAGGATAAGACCTTGTCGCGCCCTTCCTGTGCACGTACAGGGGCCTTTTCTTTCCGTCTATCGTGAATTCCTCAAGTTTCACTATGTTGTGAGCAATCGCATAAACGTTTTGCATGCCCATATCTTGCCACGTCCGGCCAAACACCCTCTCAAAGACTTGTCTAATCCATTTGGTCATCACGGCCCTGTTGGTGAAAGAATAGTTTACCGCAGCCTTCATCGCGGCAAAGAAGTCCTGGCCTTCCTTGGAGCCAACTGGGGCACATGCAAGCTGCCTGTCAGGCAACCATATGTTGTACTTCCTCACGGCCTGTTCTTGAATTTTTAAATAATCCGTAGCGATCTGATGCCCAAGTCCCCTTGAACCACAGTGAACCATGACGGTTACCTGATTCGGTTTTGTCAGCCCCCATTTTGCAGCCATCTCAGGGTCAAGGATATCAGTAACCCTTTGAATCTCAAGGAAGTGGTTTCCGGCTCCCAGTGTGCCAAGCTGAGGGGCGCCCCTCTTTTTCGCGAGATCTGACACCTTGTTCGGGTCCGCGCCGGTCATCATGCCGCCCTCTTCCGTCGAGGCCTTGTCCTCTTTGGTGGCATAACCATTCTCAATGGCCCAGTCCATTCCCTTGACCAGAACCTCATCGAGCTGGTCAGGGCTCAGCCTGAGCTTGCCCTTGGAACCAACGCCGCATGGAACCGCGTTGAAAAGCTCAGCCACAAGCTCGTGTTGCCTCTTCCTGACTTCATCAGCGGTCAGGTTCGTCCTGATAAGGTTTATCCCGCAGTTTATGTCGAACCCGCACAGGCCCGCTGAGATGATACCTTCTTTCCCGTCAAAGGCCGACACAGCGCCCATTGGCAGGCCATAGCCCCAGTGCATGTCTGGCAAGCCGACGACAGGATTAACAACCCCAGGCAGTGTAGCAACATTGGTCAGCTGCTGAATTGCATCTTCTTCTATCGCGTTCAATATCTTCCGGTTCGCGATTATCCTTGCATCTACCCTCATCTCTTTCCGAACAGACTTGGGCAGGCGCCATTCGAAGTCGTTAATCTTCTCCAGCTTCTCTTTCATACAAAAACGTCCCTGTCTATGTTTTATTCCTTATTTAAAAAAACATTAATAAAAGCATTTTAAAAAGTCGCCACAAGCATTCAGTTCTTTCAATCGTCTACACATGGACAGTTTCATATTTCCGATCAGCCTTTCCCTCTGGAATTTCCAAAGAATAGACGCTTATAGTTGCCGGACCTTTCAAGGATTCAGGGATCGTTCTATCGGTGGCGATTCTTTTCATGAAATCTTTGAGGTGGCTTCTTATTTGTTCCGGGTCTTGTGAATCTCTATATACGATAGAAACAGGCTCATCTCCTATCGAAACATTTAAAGTGAACCTCCCGTTTCTTTTTTCTACGAATCTTTCCCAGCATTCATTGGCCGCTTCTTGCAAGACATCTTCCGGAGAAACAGTGGCGAGGGTATCATCATCAATAAAACCTCGGAAAGGGACACCATCATAGGCATTTCTCACTCTTTCGAGTAAGTATTCGAATGTTGGAGGAAGCAAATCCCCAATTTGCATTATTATTTCGCCTTGATCGAGTCTTGGCAATAAGAAATATAAGATTTAGGTTTCGATGCCCACCACCCACACCGATGGGAAATGCTGACGAAATATCATGTATCATATATCAAGGCTGACCCTGACGACATACCCTTTTGGGGTTTTCTCAAACTTGAATTTGTAATAAGTGACGGCCTTGACAACGGTTTCCCCGAGCTCGGGCCTTATCTCTTCCCCGTAGATTTTCGCTTTGAGGTGTTTTTCGCCAATCTCGAGAATCTCGAATTTTGAAAAGAACATGTCCTCGGTATCAACCAAACCTATCAGTTCCTGCAGCCAGGAGATCATCAATTCTTCCTTGTTCCCCCCCTGAACCTCTATTTCAAGGTATTTTTTCCTGGAAACCAGCTCCAGCTTGCATATAAGACTGAACATGGCTTCCGCTGCGTTCTCGAAAGCCTCTTTGAGATCATGCCCGCTCGCCTCGAACATGACGTCCGAGGTCAAGTCGTCTATGAACTTATATCCCGCCATATTCCGCCCTCTTCACTAACAGTATTAAAAAAAGGGTATTAAAAATTTCCACAAAGGTTTCACCTAGACCGAAAAGCTATTTGAACACCAGGCCGTTATCGGTCAGGTCGTACTCTATCCACCCCCCCTTGCATGAGGTGCCCCTCATCCTGGGGATGCGCATATATTTAGCCGAACCGTCCATCTTGGTTTCAATCAGGCCGTCGGTCAGGAAATTCAGTGTGTTGACGGTCTTATCGTCGTGGACCCCCTCCTCCAGCACGAGCAACTCGGTTGCCCCTTGTTTTTTTGCCTTCGCTATCAGAATTGGAATGAACTTTATCACCATATCCGTGGACACGTAAAGCAAGAGCGAGGACAAGGAGTCGAACACCCCTCTTTTCTGGTGATCGTTTGCTAGATTGTTTAGCACGTCTGACAGGGTGAGGTTAAGGGTGTCGATGTTAAGGCCTCCCTGCAGGACCTTTTTCCATGCCTGTTCCTTGGCACCGCCAACCCTCCAGGAGTAAATGTCCAGAAACATGAGTTTTCTCCCCTTTATGAAAGACTCTATGTTCCACGAGAAGCTGTTCATTTTATCCATGACGTCCTCAGGCGAAGCATCGGATGTGATGTAGAAGCCCTTTTCCGAGTTCTTGAGCCCACTGTAAAGGAACTGCTGGCACAATGTTGTTTTACCTGTTCCGGGAGGACCTTTTATCAATATGCTGCAATTGGAAGGAAAACCCCCACCGATTATCTCGTCAAGCTTCGCTATTCCCGTGCTGATTCTCATAATTATCTTTATTTACTTGGCATCTTTAAGTTTTTTCCCCTCCCATTCCAATCCCAGCCATCTCTGGGCGCACCGGGCAGATTCCCGTTGTCAAAGAATACAACACAATTTTTAAGGGACGAGCCTCCTTATTTATTTAGACAATACAAAAAATTAATTGTTGCTGATATTATGGCTATAGAAAGGCTGAAGACGGGCATACCGGGTCTCGATGAAATATTGCACGGCGGGATACCCACAGGGAACACGGTCTTGGTTACGGGTACGACAGGGAGCGGGAAAACGATCCTAGCCTCCCAGTACGCATACATGGGAGCGAAAAAGTACAAGGAGCCCACTGTTTATCTTTCCTTTGAGGAAACACCGGAATCCATCCGGAAAAACGCCCTGAATTTTGGCTGGGATTTCGGTCCGCTGGAGAAGGAGGAAAAATTCTCATTCGTAAAATATGATCCTTATCACGTGGACGAGGTTCCTAACATCCTGCAAGGAAAGATAAGGGAAATTCAGGCAAAGAGGGTTGTTATAGACTCGATTTCGTCACTGAGTTTCTATGTGAGGGAAGGGTCTGATTTCAGGAGACTGGTATTCAATATTTCCCAGGTTCTTGAAAAAATGGAATGCACAGCCATGCTAATCTCGGAGATAGTCCCCGGCTCTCTTAGCCTTTCCAGAAACGGTGTTGAGGAGTTCATTGTGGACGGCGTTATAGTTTTGTATTACAAGAGGGTGGATTCTTCTTTCTCGAGAGCGATACAGATATGGAAGATGAGGGGCAGCGATCACTCAGAAAAGCTGCACCCATATAAAATATGCAGCAAGGGCATTGAAGTTTACCCCAAAGAGGAAGCCTTCATGGGAGTAAAATAGTCAAAAAACAAAACAAAACAGGACCACTAACCCCCTTGTATTTTATTTAAAAATCAGGCAGCGAAAAATTGATTGGGTGTTTTTCTGCGGGCAAATTCAATAAATGCCATAGTTGGTATAGACCCAGGAGTAACAACGGCCGTGGCCATTCTGAATCTGTCCGGGGAAGTCGTAAAACTCAAAAGCAGCAGGGGCTTCTCGCTGAACAAAATATTGGAGTTCGTGTCGCTTGAATGCACGCCGCTGATGATAGCATCGGACGTTAGGCCGGCGTCCAAGCTGCTGGAGAAGGTGGCAACAGCATTTTCTGTCAGGGTTCATACACCCAAGCTCAGCCTTTCTAGGAGGAACAAATCCCTGCTTGTGAGCCCATTTGATCTGGGGAAGAGGGAAAGTCATAAGAGGGACGCTCTGGCCGCTGCCGTGAACGCATACGAGTCTATGCTGCCCATGCTTAAAAAAATTGAAACCCGGCTATCTAGGCTGGGGCTGTCAAACAGGATTACAATGGGTGATGTGGCGGGGAAGATAATCACAGGCGAATGCAGCAACATAGACACGGCTGTGAAAGCCCTTACATGTGAGGAGGAAAAGGAAGGTGTTAAAATCCATAAGAGAAGGAGGCTGAGCAGTCCGCATAGCCTGCTGCTCGTAAAAGAAAGAGAGATCAGGTCATCGTCTGAGTTACTCAGCCGGGCGCATGAAAAAATCAAAGCACTGGAAAATGAAATCGATTTCCTTGGCAGAAAGGTGCACGCCAGGAGGGATGAAGTGAAGACAGAGATTTCGACCATGCAAAACAGGGAGATTGCAGCGCTAAAATCAAGGCTTGAGGCTTGCAAACTTGAGACGCAAAAATTCGAACATGAGCTCGGACAGCACAGAAAAATATTTTCCCTGATTGCAAGCGGCTGGCTGCCAGGGCTTTTTCTGGACGAATGCGAAAAATCCGGGATGCGGGCAATGGACAAAAAATACGGACTGCCTGGAAAATGGCTATGCATCCTGTCTGATAAAAAAACCTCAGGCGTGCCGCTTACAAAAAGGGCAGCTGGGGTTTTTTGCAAGGGTCGCTTGCTCGAAATCGTGAAAAGGGAAGGCGTAACAGCGCTGGATTTGGACAATTTTGATTATAAATCTGCAGGTGATTTCGGGGCAGTGAGAATAGCAAAAGAAAGAGCAAGCAGGATAAAAACAAATCAGTTTGTTAGCTGGCTGGAGAGGTACAAGGCTCGCCAGTTCAGATGATGTCGGTTTCGGTGACTATGATGAAGTCGCCAACCGATTTCACCGCGGAGAAGGGGACAAGGATTCTGCCTTTATCGTCTTCCCTCAGGTTCAGCTCCGAGATGTGCTTCGTCGGCTCAACCAGCACGAGGTTCAGCAACTCTCCTGATTCTATTATGTAATCGATATCTCCTACAACTCCGAACTTTTTGCCTGATTCCTCAGAAATCAAAATCTTACCAACCAATTCTTTGCTCCTAATTCTCTCTTCCATTTTACCCCTCCATAAAACAATACAAAGTTTACGAACTTAATGTTTAATATAGAAATAAACTATTTAAAAATTTATGTATTGATGAACATAGTTTGAAACTTTGGTGAGATCTTGTATTTGTAAGCCTTCCCTTTCCTTTCCCTGGTAACCATATTGTCCCTCGAGAGCCTTCTCAGTATGTTGTTCACGGACCTGGCAGCATTACCAACATCGCTATAGTCTTTCGGATCCATCTCATGCACGATCTGGGTCGGTGTCATTTCCGTCCCACAGGACAGGATTTTCAGTATGCCTCTCTGCCTGTACGGCAACTCTTCAATACTGTCTATTGAAACCCTTTTTTCATACAGTGAACTCTCAAGCATAAATTCAGGGTCTATTGTGCTCATGTTCTTATCCAGAGCTTGCTGCACCAGTTCGTTGCATACCCTCAGAATTTCCCTAGGGAAACCGTTTGTTCTATCGTAAATGAATTGTATGCTATTTGACGCGAAAGGTTTCACATCTTCGCCTCCCATCCATTCTATCCTTTTCTTTATCAGTTCCCTGGTCTCCGTCAATGTAAGATTGGTAAGCTCCACCCTCGTCTCGATTCTTCTCCTGAAAGTTTCCAGCTCTTCTGACAGCTTTTTTTCAAAAACCGGCAATCCCGCCAGAACTAGAGAAAGATTTTCCACCTGATCTGCCAGGGTTCTCAACCACTCGAGCGATTCCTGTGTTGACTCGTGACACTCGTCCACAAGCAACAGCAGCCTTTTGCCCCTTGACCTTTTGTTAACCCATTCACCAATTTCATAAATGGTAATGTCATGCATTTTAGGGCGTGAAAAAAGACGGCTCAAAAATCCCGGCCTGACAATTTCAGCGAATATTCTTTTCCAGTCGTCAGGGTCATTTGGCGGCTTTGGGACGTAAAAAACCCTGGCGTATCCCTGTATTTTGTTGATCATGTTCTTCATCATGGTTGTCTTTCCACTCCCTGTTGGGCCAATAATAAGGGTAAACTTGCTGCCCTTAGACAAGCTGCCAATCAAAGACTGCATCTCACTTTCGTATCCTACGAAAAGGTCAGGCAGTATCTTAAAAACGAATGGGCTGCTATCCCATCCGAACAACTTCATGTATTTTTCATTTTCTTCACCGATTAATTCTTTCTTCATACTTTCACATTTTTATCACTAGGTTTTATAAATTTTTTCGTCCATATCTAATCAATGAACGAAAAACAGCTGACAAGGATTTCCATCTTGGGTTCCGTAATCAGTTTAATCGCCATTTACATTTTTGTTTCATCCGTCAATCCAGTGAGCGTGAACATAGGTGATATAACCAGGGACTATGCCGGCAAAATAGTAAATGTTACGGGAATGGTCAAAAACCCGAACATGAAAAATGGTAACGCCTTCTTCACGCTGGTAGATGGAACAGGAGAGATCCGGGTAGTGATATGGAAGAGCGTTATGCAGGAATTGGAAATGAAAGGCGTTGATCAAACGGCATTAAAAGAAAACATGACAATTAGCATAGAGGGTGCCATCGATGTTTACCAAGGGCAGCTGGAAATTGTCCCAGCAAGGCCGAGAATGTCGATTTTGGATTAGGCTGGGATTGTGCGTAATCCTGGATTTTCAGGGCTCTGCCGATTTATGGAACGAATAAATTCGCCGAATACTTTTTTCACATCTTCACCAAATATTCGATTAAAGGTTTTGTAATAATTTGATTTTACCGGTTTTTTTGCATAACTATCCATAAACATTATCAATTCACGTACTGAATATTTTCTCGCAATATATCTCGTGAAGTTCGCCCAAATGGGATATCTTGGAAAATGCCCTGCATCAAAATTTCTTTTGAGGGAACGATAATCTAAAATTGAACGTTTCAGTTTCACATCATATTTTTTTACCAGTTCTTTTAGCTCATTTTTTGGCAGAATAAAATTATTTCCGACATGACATGCCAACCCTTCAAGTAACCAACAGGGTTTTGTTGTATGGTAGAAACCAGTCCAAAAAACATGATTCATTTCATGATTCATCAAATTTTGAAAATCACGTCTTTTCCACCTTCCAATTTTTTCAACAAAAGCAGGACTTCTAGTTACCATGTCACTATTTCTTAAAACAGTCGCGGTTCCCCATTTTTGATAACGGTATTTTGATTCACGCTTGAATTCTTCTTCCGTGTCACACACGATTATCTTAAATTTTCCAAGGGATTTTTTGAACAACTTTTTATTCATATAGTATGATTTTTTGAACAAAGAGATCAGATTATCATCAATTTTTTTGTTTCTAAGAATCCTGGCAAATCCCAAATCAAGCGTGAATCTGAATCTTTTCATAATGTACTTTTGGTTTTGCTTTGTATTTAATTTTTCACGGGTCCCCTAGAAATACTTATGCGCGCTTTCAACCAACTTCACGCACAACTTCACGCAATTGTTTATGTCGTTCATATCGGCAACTTCCACCGGCGTGTGAACGTATCTGGTTGGAACAGTGACGGCACCTGCAGGTATGCCCTCCCTCACCGTTGGCACTATGCTTGCGTCTGTTGCGCCGCCGGACATCACGTCAAGCTGGATTTTTATTTTACCCTTTCTTGCAGTTTCCAAGACCCATTTTTTCACGAGCGAATTCACGACGCTCATCTGGTCCTTGATTTCCAGGGCAGGCCCGGAACCTAACTTCAGGGGGGCTTCTTCGATTGCAAGGCCTGGCGTATCCCCTGCTATGGTGGTGTCGATGGCGAGCATGGCATCTGGGTTCACGCTGAAGCTCGAGCCTCTGACGCCTATGAGGCCCATTTCTTCTTTCACGGTACCGACCAGATACAGGGTCCCCTTAAAATTCTTAGCTCTCCTTGCAATTTCTGTCAGCACCAGGCAGCCTATCCTGTTATCAAAAGCGTGACCCGTTACTTTAGAGCCGACAAGCCTGTCAACACTACCGGAATTTGTTATGAAATCTCCAACCCCGATCCCGGCTTTCTTCACGTCGTCTTCACTTGATGCTCCAATGTCTATGAACATTTCCTTCAGCTTCGCAGGTTTTTTCTGTTCCTCCTTTTCCTGCAGGTGGACAGGCTTGGAACCTATGACACCAGGCACACCCCCACGTGAGCCGTGAATCAAAACTTTCATGGTGGGCAATACCCTTTCGTCCCAGCCTCCGATCTTGTCGAATATTATGAAACCTTTCTTGTTAACGTACTTCACAATCAGGCCTATTTCGTCCATGTGCGCTGCAAGCATGATTTTCGGAGAACCCGAACCAAGCCTTGCTATGACATTCCCTATCCTGTCTGTCTTTATCTCGTCTACATGCGGCTTCAACTCTCTTTTTAGGAGCGCGCTCACATCTTCCTCAAAACCGCTCACGGCAGGAGCCTCTACCAGTTTTTTTAGCAATTTTTCCATTTAGATATACCTCAAAGCCTCGATATGTTCGATATTATGGAACTCATATGTATAAGATATGAACTCATATCCTTATTAATTTTGATTTTGTCAGAATGTCACAACCGGATTTTTTCACAAGAATGTCATTCTCAAGTCTGCAGCCTCCGATTCCTTTTACATACACGCCAGGCTCTACAGCCAGCGTCATATTCTCAAGCAAATTCCCGGCGGAATCTGTAAACGAAGGGCTGTCATGGGTATCAAGTCCTATGCCGTGCCCCAGCGAGTGCTTGACCTGAAAGCCTTTGTTCGTGAGACTTTTTTCATACTCCTTGCAAACCATTCCTATGCCAGCACCATCTTTAATTCTTTTGACAATCTCATCGAATGTGGAAGTGACAGTTCCGATAATATCATTTTCCTTTCTCGTCCCCCCACCAATCAAGAAAGGGACGGTCACGTCAGTGACATACCCCTGATAAACCGAGCCAAAGTCAACCAAGCCGAGCCCGGTATCTATTTTCTTCTTGCTTGATGCAGGATAAGGATGTACGATACACGAGCGCTTGCCGCTTGTAACAATGATATCGAAAGGAGTACGCTCCGACCCTCTCGCTTTCAGTTCCCTTTCCAACTCTGCAGCGACATCGTTTTCTGGCACACCCCTTTTTATGAACTCTTGCAGAAAGCGGACACCTAGATTGCTTATCTCTGCGCTTTTTTTGATTGCCTGAATTTCCTTGCTCTCCTTGATGCACCTCTCTTCCCTCATGACCCTTTCAATATCTACCAGTTTTGATTTGGGCATTTTCAGTTTGCTCATTGCGCCCAGGGTGAATCTGTTTTTTACCACTCCGATTTTCCTTGCCTTGGAGACGAGAGGACTGATGACGTCTTTGGCTTTGTTTTTCCCGTTTATTTTCACAATCTCATCCACGCTGGCTTCATCCACGGCCCGATCGTAGTCAAGCTCTGTTGTAAGTAAATGCGTACCTTCCTGGCGCAGAATTAAAACCCCGTTCAGCATTCCGCTAAATCCGCTCAAATAGACGATGTTGGAGTCAATCAAAGGCTCCCTGTTAATAAATATGGCAACGTCCACATCGAGCCGTTTGAGTTTTTCCGTTAACGCTTCAATTTTTCCCCTGCTGATGAGCCTCATATTATTTTAGATCCTCTTTGCAAATAAGAGACACCGGCGAGCGTACATCTTCCTTTTGCATACCTATCAGGTATTTGACGCCCTTTTCTATCGCGATGCTGTTAAGCCTCTGGTCCACGTTTCCATCAAAGATTATCGTGTGGGGATTTTCTATGGTCCGCAGGGTGTTGAAAAGCTCGGTAACAGGAACCTTTCCCAGCAACTGGTTTTTGGAATCGAATATGCAAGCAGCTCTCGAGCCCACGAGATCAGACAACATTTTTTTGAACCTTTCTTTTTGCTCCTTGCTCAGTCTGGGCGGCCGTTTGAATCTCTTCTCCTGCAACCTCGATTTGGCTGGCTGGACCCTTCCTTTCTTGGCACCGGCTCTTGGCTCCCATTTGGGCCCGCCGGCAGACCTGAATTTGAATTGTTTGGCTGGTACCTTATCCCTCAGGCACTTGTATATCTCTTTTTTGCTCAGCTCTTCAACCTCTCTCCCCTCTGGAGCCATCGTCGCGAAATCTAGCTCAGCGGTTTCCAACAATGCCTTGAGGTTAAGCTCTCCACCCCTGTCGCCGTCCATGAAAGCTGTCGTGACCTTCTCACGCGAAAGCTCTATTATGGCGCCTGGCACGCTTGCGCCCTCGATGGCTATTGTATTCCGGATTCCGTGGCGCAGCAAGTTTATGATATCCGCCCTGCCTTCAACTATTACCATCTCACCAGAATCAAGCAAATTCGGCCCGCATGGCAGCCCACGATAGGCTGTTATTTCGTGTACCCTGACAGCTTCTTTGATTTCTTCTGATATCTCGTCCGCATTAGGCACGCCGCTGTTCACCAATCCCTGCAGAATATCCCTGGCCTTCTCCACAACGTATTTCCTTTTTTCACTCCGCGTATCCTCGACGCTTTTTACCGATATTTTGGCCGTGCATGGGCCCACCCTTTCTATGGTTTCCAGCGTGGCCGCTATCAGTGCCGTTTCTGCAGAGTCGAGAGAACTGGGGATTATTATATCGCCCTCGGATTTACCGTTCTTGGAGTCTACATTTACCTCAATCCGGCCTATCCGGCCTGTCTTCTGCAATTCCCTGAGGTTGAGTTCAGAACCAAGCAAACCCTCAGTCTGGCCGAACACCGCTCCTATGACGTCCGGCTTTTCCACTACTCCGTTGGCTTTTATATAAGCGTTTATTACGTATTTTATTGAAGTTGGAGCTAATTTTGCCATGAATATCACCTTCCTTTAAATCTTCAATTCTGGTCTTCCCAAAGCGCATAAACTTTCCCCTCAACCTTGAATTGACCATTACCTTATGCTTCCTGAGCAGGTAGCTCAACCTAGCAGCAAGTCGTTTGCCCTCAGAATCAAAATCAGTGAGTATGACTACCTCTTTTTTCACTCCCTGATTAACCGATGAAGCGCATGATTTTGAAACATGAAGGGCAAGTTCAACGAGCGGCCTGCCGTTAAGTAATACAATATTTTTTACACCAAGGCTTTTTAAAGCCATCCTGTCCTTGATTCCCTCCGCAATTACCAGTTTCCCCTCCAATTCGTTTGAATATTTTAATAAGTCTTCCCGATTTATCTCATGCAAGCAAATCACCTAGTTTACCTATTGAGATTAGAATCCAGCCCCAACTGCTATGTTGATTATCGTGCATTTGAACAATTATAAACATTTTAATAGCAGGACAATCAAAATTCGACTATATCCACTACATCCCTTTCGGTAATTATCCCTGCAAGTTGCTGGTCTTCTATGACCGGCAACCCACCAATCTTCTGGCCGACCATGATCTTTACAGCTTCATAGACGTCCTGCCCTGGCCTGATCGCGACTACCCTCTTTTCCATCACCTTTTTTACAGGCTGCCTCTGGCTTTGCAATTTGTCGGCGATTCCGTTGTCATACAGGAATCTCAGAATGTCACGAGGGGTAACCATGCCAACCAGTAGACCCTTGTTCACAACTGGCAATCTCCTGAATCCCCCCATTCCCAGCATCTTGGCAATATCGATTACGCCGTACGAGGCCTGGGCCACAATAGGCTTCCTGACCATGGTATCACTAACCTTAACGCCAGTTCTGCCCCTTATCTGCCGGACGATGTCCCATTCCGTTACGACCCCCAGCAGGTTTTTCCTGTAAAGGACAGGGTATGCCCCAAGCCTGTGTTTCTTAAAGAATGACAAGGCAGCTGGCAGGTCCATGTTTTTATCCAGGTGAAAAACATGGGATGACATTATCTTCTTCACTTTTGTCTCGGGTCTGTTTTTTGGGCGGATTCTACTGTATTTCCCCCAGCCCCCAAGGACATGCACCATATCCGTTGCCGACAGCATGCCCCTGACATGGCCGTGTTCATCGAGAACAGGCACCCTCCTGTATTTTTTTGCGAACAGCACCAAAACATCCTTGACACGGTGCTCAAGCCTGCACGTTACGGGCTTTTTCGATGCGATATCCAAAACCTTGCTGCCAGGCTTCGTCCATTTGGCAATACTTATACCCTTCTTCGCGCCAAGCTTCAACATGGTTAATTCTTAAACAGCGTAAATAAAAAGGCTTTTTCTAGGATAGATTTCCTTTCTACCAAAAATATTAACTAATGAATCCAACAGATAGTTATGCCGAGAGCAGAAGCCGTTTTAAAACACGTTCTGAAAAAAATCACGCCGACCGAAAAGGAAAGGAGAGACACAAGCAGGGCGATCAAAAAGATTATGCTCGCAACCGAACGCGTGATAAAGCCGATGCGGCTTGGGCATACCCTTGCCGGCTCATTCCTGCGCGACACGTGGCTGGCGGACAAGCTCGAATTCGACATATTCATCTTGTTTCCGGAGAATGTCAGCCGGGAAAGACTGGAAAAGGCAGGTCTCGACATCGGCAAAAAGATAGTGGCTGAGCTCAAAGGGAAATACGAGATCGCCTATGCGGAGCATCCATACATCAGAGCGAAGGTTGGCGAGTATGCTGTGGATTTTGTGCCATGCTACGATATCAGGGATTCCGGCAGGATAAAGTCAGCGGTCGACAGGACGCCCCACCACAACAGGTATATACTGAAGAAGTTGACCAAAAGTCTTTCCCCCCAGGTCAGGCTGCTGAAGCAATTCTGCAAGGGCCTTTCGGTGTACGGCTCTGACTTGAGGGTCGAGGGGTTCTCGGGATACTTGACAGAGTTGCTAATCATCAAGTACAAGACCTTGAAGAATCTCATGCTCGAGGCGGGCAAGTGGGAAGCGGGCGAGGTCGTTATAGACCTGGAAGGCAGGTACGCTGGGAAGGAGCTTGATGTAAGAGGCAAATTCCCAGGGCAGCCGTTGATAGTCATCGACCCGGTGGATAAAAACAGGAACGTGGCAGCTTCGCTTTCCCCCGCCAATTTCGAGCTGTTCAAACAATCGTGCAAGTCATTTTTGATGTCCCCGTCCGAGCATTGCTTCAGGCCGCGAAAAGCTGGTCTCAGCCCTGCATCGTTGCTGAAAGGGGCAAAGAAACGGGGCACGAAATTAATCTCCGTGACGTTTGCAAGGCCAGGCGTTGTTGACGACGTTCTTTTCCCGCAGCTCAGAAGGAGCGCGAAAAGGGTGACCGGGATGATGCAAGAGCGCGAGTTCAGGGTTCTCGGGCACGACGTCTGGTGCGATAATGATGAATGCGTGCTTTTTTTCGAGCTGCTGGTCTGGAAACTGCCAAAAACAAAGAAAATAACAGGTCCTCCTGTATTTTCCCGGACCCACTCCGAGCAGTTCATCAGGAAATACCAAGGGAAGAGCAGGCTGTGGGTCGAGGGCAAGAACTGGGTGACGGAGGTCAGCACCAAATTCGAATCCGCTGACCAATTCATCGGACACAGACTGAAGACAGGTGCTAAAACACTGGCTGAAAGGGGGATCGCTTCTTACGTTGCTAAAAGCCTGAGCAAAGGGTTCTCTGTCGTGATGGATTGGCAGGTTATCAAAAAGGCGGACAGGAACAGGGAATTCGCTCTTTTTCTGACAGAATACTTTAAAAAGAAGATACTATAAAATACAACAAACAAATACAACAAACGGATTAAGTGTATATAGAAGTGAGGTGCATTGGTATGAAAGCGGTGTTTTTCATCGAGCCAGACAAATACGGCCAGGCCAAAAACAAGGTCTACAGCGACGAGCTGGTTTCCAGGCAGTCCATCATCCTCAGGGACGCTTCGGCGCTGGGTATGAAAAAACAGGGATACTATATGCTGATAGACGGCGAGGACGACGCTGTAAAAAAGGCAAAAGAGATTCTGAAAGAAAGTGCGGAAGAATTATCGGGATCCGAAGCAGAGGAAGTAATCCAAGCGATAGAAAAGCAGGAATCCAGTGCTGCTGAAGGCTTCGGTGCGATATTCGGATAGATACCCAAATTTTAAATAAAGAAACATATTACATCATGTTATGCGCTGGTAGTCTAGTTTGGTAGGACACAGCCCTGCCACGGCTGTAACCCGGGTTCAAAAGCACCTTTTTGAGCAGGTAAACACTCAAAAACGCGCCCGAAAAAGCAAGCTGACGCGAAAGGTTGGAAATCCCGGCCAGCGCATATTTGTTTTTTAAGGGAACTTTTATAAAATATATATGTTATATACGAGAAATATGACCAAAAAAACGTTTTGCGGTATTATACCTTGCGTTTTAGAGCCAAACGGGAAGGCAAAAGAATTTTTAGAAATAGCTAGAAAACCACAGACACAAAAGCAATACAGTAAACTATTGAAAGAAATGAGAGTAAAACCCGACCAGACGGCAAAAAAATAAGAGAAGTTACATGGGGTAAGAAAAACGTGGACGAAATACTGGCGGAACTTTAGAAACAGTAAAAAGTACAGTCTTTCTCTGCGTAACACCAAATCTTTCTAAAAACATTGTTGGTGTAATTATCAAAGGGGCATTTAGGTGTTTAGACTTATTTATTTTTTCAATAATTTCTAAACTCTTTTCTTTTACCATATCTTCCCTGTTCCATGTACAAAACAAATCGATTTTACCAACACTTACCGTCGCAAGTATAACAGCATCAACTGGCTTGATGTTAGCTCTTTTCTCATACAATTTAGCTAGGCTTCTAATTTCAGGACTTTTCCTACCTCCTTCTTGAATATGGCTCTGTATATTTTCAATAATGCAGTTTTCTTAGACAATCCTCTCCTTACAGCCCTAATTCCGAAGAGATTGACCCTTGTACATAAAAAAGTAAATAGTAAATCCGAAGATTCCTTACACCCCTCTAAATAGCTTCTTTCCCAAGAGCTTTTACTGAGAGTATCGAAAATACATATGAAAAAGAACATCTATGATGATGTTTGTATCAAGAGATACATTTCTAATTTTTCTTGCTTGACCAAAATATTTTTCTAAAGCCTCACGCATATTCATTTTTTGATTGCAATGAATAAATAATTGATTTACCTACTTCTCACATTTCAGGAACCAGCACACAACTCAGGATAGACTTATTAAACAAAATCGCTTTTTACAAAGATAACAATAATTAAAAAAGCTGCGGGTTATGCATACATTTAAAAATCAAGGGACGAAAATAGAGATATAACCTTTTGGATGGTAAAAATGGGAGAAAATTTTGAGCGCGAGATAAAGAAGGCCGTTCAGCTTGAGCCTGCTCTGAATGTTTCCAAGCCAAGCCCGCGTTCCCCGCCGGTTTTCATCAAGGTCGAGAGATTCAAGGAGTTGCTGGATGACGTGCAGCAGATGAGGTCCTACTCATTGGGCCTGAGGGACGCCCTGGATGCCATGTCCGAGATAGAGAAAGAGTTCAAGACGGCGATGAACTTGACCAACAAGGTGCTTGACAAGGTGAATATGATATTGTCTTCGATCGATATGAAGCTGCTCAAAGGGGGTGGCACGACACCCAGTGAAGCGATGTCCATCAAGCCCCCGCCAGAGATAGAGAGCTATGTGCAAGGCATTTACGAGCAGATAGAAAAGCTGAAAGGCGAGTTGCAGTCTATTGCCTGAGACTTGCTTTTTTCCATTTGAATTTTTAAACCTGTTTCTCAATTATTTTATGCAACACCCCTAACAACACCCATAATGCGGAGGTAGCGAAGTTGGTCAAACGCGGCAGATCATCTTGAGCTCTGATTGGGCGTGAAAACCATGGGCTCGATGACGTCGATGCTCAAGACCTGCTCTCTTAGTGAGTTCCCAGGTTCGAACCCTGGCCTCCGCATCTTATTTTGACAGGCTTGGCAGATTAGTAACAGGGAACAGGAAAAAACAAGAATATTTTTAAACTTATGTCATACAAAATAATGCGATAAGTTAATCCATATATAATCCATATAAAAACCAATAATACAAGGAATAGGGATAATAAAGCTCGATAAAGGTTGTTTGGTATGAAAATCAGGAACAAGAACGAACTGCTTGCGGGGCTCATCTCGCAGCTTGAAGAAAAGGGCAGGCTTGAGCACGTTCCTTTCTGGCACGCGCTGGCAAAAAAGCTGAACAGGCCCAGGAGAATGGGATATGAGGTCAATCTGTTCAAGCTGGAGCTCAACGCAGGCCGAAAAGAGACGATAGTGGTTCCAGGTTCCGTTCTGGGTTCGGGTGAGCTGACAAAGCCGGTCACGGTGGCAGCGCTCAGGTTCTCAAAGGGTGCTGAAGAAAAGATCAAAAAGGCAGGGGGACATACGTTGAGCCTTGAGCACTTCATCAGGGAAACCAGGAATGTGAAAGGAGCAGTCATAATGGGATGATATAATATGATGTACATTGACGCTAGCAATCGTGTTCTTGGCCGGCTGGCATCCATAATAGCCAGGCATCTCCTGAGCGGCGAGGACGTGGCCGTGGTCAACGCAGAAAAGGCCGTCATTCTGGGAAACCCGGCAGCCACGATCGAGACGTACAAGAACAAAAGAGCGAGGGGGGACCCTTATCACGGGCCATTCTATCCCAAGCACCCCGACACGATATTCAAGCGGACCGTGAGGGGGATGCTGCCGAGCAAAACGTCAAGGGGCAGGGAAGCTTTTAAAAGATTGAAGGTTTTTATCTCTATACCCGAGGATATGCGAGACAAAGAGTTCACGGCAGTGCATGGGGCTGCCAACAAAGGAGAGCGCAAATGCATAACCCTTGCCAATCTTGTGGAGCGATTATGAGCGGAAAATCCAAAAAGGCCAAGGCCTCCGAAAAGGCCAAGGCAGGGAAAGCGGTGGAAGAAAAGGGGAAGCAGGAAAAGGGAAAACACGTTGTCTTTAGCACGGGCAAGAGGAAAAGGGCGGTAGCCAGGGCGGCCACAAAGCCAGGGTCTGGCATTGTACTGTTCAATTCAAAGCCCGTCGAGCTAGTCCAGAATGAGACCATGAGGCTGTTAGTGCAGGAGCCGCTGCTGCTCGTCGGCGATGCCTGGAAAAAGTTCAACATTCACGTAAAAACGAAAGGCGGGGGGATAATCGGTCAGGCCCAGGCGGCAAGGCAGGCCATAGCGAGGGGGCTGGTGGAGATGCTCGGCGCCGATGCGAAAAAGACATTCATGGAATACGACAGGAACATGCTTGTTTATGACCCGAGGAGAACGGAGCCGCACAAGCCGCCCCGCTCTTCACAAGGACCGAGGAGAGCAAAACAAAAAAGCAAGAGGTAAAAAGAAAATAATGAGGTAGTTGATATGGAGTTCGCAAGGATCAAACTGGCAGGCAGGGATTACAGACAGCTTGAAGAGATATGCAACATGATAAAGGGCATAGCCGACAAGTACGGCATAGCCGTGAGGGGGCCGATGCCTTTGCCCACCAAGAAGCTCAAGGTCACCACCTTGAAGACACCTTGCGGGGACGGCACAGGTCACGGAAACGCAACCTGGGACAAATGGGAGATGAGGATTCACAGGAGGATAATAGACATAGGCACCAACGACAGGGCGCTGAGGCAGGTTGTGAGACTGCCCATACCAGAGGGGATAAAGATAGACATAGAATTCAAAGACTGAAAACCAGGAAAAAGACTACTTCTGCGATTCGATTTTTGATCAATTTTTGATGCCAAAAGCCTGGCTGCTTGCGATGCCGGCAAAATTTATAAACTTTCTCTTCCTTTTTTAAGCTGGCTAAAATATAGTATTTAGCAGTAGTAAAACTTATAAATCTTCGTTTTATATTATACAGTGTTAATTTAAATTAACAGGGGAGCAAATTAATAGAATAAGGGTAACAGAGAACCAATTAATAAAGCCATAAGAGGTAAAAGGCATGGCCAGACTAAAAGGGATGATGTCCAGCAAAAGAGCATGGATTCTGGGAGATAGAGGAAAATCGGGGCTCGTCAAACCAGGAAAAGCAAACCTTTATCTCAACCCCCGACGGGAGGTCCGATGAACGGAAAGGCGTTGTTCGGATTCGCTAAATGGGGAGCGGTCCTAGTAACAACGCTGTTGTTTTTAACTGTCACGGCATTCTATATAATCCCGATTCTAGCTGCCGATTTTACCGTGGGTGTTTCACCATCGTCAGGTGTGGAGGCTGGTTCGGCAAGCCAGTTGCTCAATTTCACAATAAACAATGTAGACCCAACCGAAAACATCACCATTGTAAACATAACATTGCCAAACGGCTTTTCCTTCATAACCGATACAAACGGCACATCGGCATCTGGCACATCGTTTACAAGCAATTCCGTAAATGTCACATGGAGCAATACAACAGCAAGCGGGTTTGTGGAAAACGGAACAGAAGAACACTTTTGGTTCAATGCCAGCGTGCCGAATGAACCGAACACTTACAATTTCACTATCACGACCATGGACACGGCAGGCGTTGCAAATTCGACCAATGTTAGCGTAACAGTCACCGATACAACCCCACCCACGGACATAGTAACGGTCCCGCCTACGCTGGATAACGGCTCATACACGGACAAAAGCTGGTTTTACGTCAACGTCACCGTGGCAGAATTGAACCCAGACACATGCCAGCTCGAACTCTACAACGGGACCTTGGCAAATTACACCATGACGAGGAACGGGAACAACTGCTATTTCAACGCAACCGGCCAGCCCGACGGCGATTGGAGCTACAGCGTCTGGGCAAATGACACGAGCGGCAATCCGGGATGGAACGGGACATGGTCCATAACCGTTGATACCGCAGACCCGACGACATCCGATGATTATGCCAACAATGACACGTGGGTGAACTCCGACCAGACGATAACGCTGACACCGTCGGACCCCGCGCCAAGCTCAGGCATTGATTGGACGAGGTATTGCCAGATATCGGGATGTGATCCCTCAACCGGGACCGATTATACAACCCCCGTACCAATCACAACCGAGGGGACAAGCTACTTCAGGTATGCGAGCAGTGATAACGCGGGAAACGTCCAGCCAACACAGCACCTGATAGTCAAGATAGACAAGACAGAACCCAGTCCCACGCTTGTTTCACCCACCTTGCCAGATGGTCAGATCACGCTAGATAACTGGGTCTATGTCAACGTCACATCCTCAGACAACCTTAACACATCCGCTTGCCTGCTGGAATGGGACGACGGGTCTCCCGCAAACGATTCCATGAATATCGTTGGTTCAGGGACAGATGTGGTATGCTGGCTAAATGAGACAGGGCTAAGCGACGCTATTTACAGCTATAAGGTCTATGCGAGAGACGATGTGGGAAACTGGAACGTGACAGAGAGCAGGAGTGTGACAGTAACTGCAAATCTGGCGTACGCGTTGACCGTGAATCTTTCAAACATATTGAATAATCTCCCCATTCCAAATGCTTTATTAAAATTGGTGAATTGCCAGAACACGAACCAGACCCTTGCTAGCGGCTCTACAAACTCGATCGGGCAGGCAACATTGGGGATTTCCGATTTATGGAATTTCAGCATACACGTTAAGATTTCCGAAAACTATATCAACAAAACCGATGATAACGGAGGCAAAGGCTACCAGTTAAGCATCAACACAACCATTGCCGAAGAGGTCTATTCGTTATACGAGGGAAGCTTTAACGTCACGGTCGTGGATTCCGTGAACGGCAGGCCGGTCTCCAATGTTAACGTTTCAGTTTACCGTGAGGATGCAGGAACAGAGGACCAGTCGGATAATTACAGGTGCGATAACGGCGTGTGCACCACGGACAATACCGGCAACACATTGCTCGTAATCCCTCAAGGGGACTCACCACCCTGTGGAAATTATTTCGTCAGCATTGTGGACGAGGTGCCTAACTACCTGAACAAAAACACATCGATTTACACCGGGCCGTGTGTGGGCAACAACAAGGATGTCCTTGCCAAGATAGACGGGGCTCAATCTATAAGCGGTTACATAACCGACAAATACAACACCCAGATTAAGGTTGTGGGAGCGAGCGTGACCATGTGGAACCATTCGACCCCGGCAAAAATGTTCGGCTGGGATGACAAATACTTCTATAACGGAACAACAGACGGTAACGGCAAATACGACATAAGAATGCCATCAAACCTTCTTTGTTCCGAGGAATGGTGCAGGTACGATATGAAGGTGGAGGCCGACAACTATGTGTCAACGTACAGCAAAGGTCCTAACGACATCGGTTACCAGTATGCTCAGCAAATAGATTTGAACTTGACTGGCCCCTTGGACGTGAATGGAAAAATAATAGAACTCACAAACGGCGAACCCGTTTCTGGTGCCGAGGTTAGCGTCTACAACGAAAGCGAGGGCTTCAGCTATGTTATTTACACTGATGCGCAGGGAGATTTCTCGGTTAAAATAAGAAACAACACGGGCTATTCTGTGAAGGTGAGCGGGGCAGGTTACGAAGACAATATCACAACCCCACTGCAGGGATCGCAAAGTATGGGCGACATAACGCTCAGGGGAAAGGCCCATCTAGTGGGCAAGATAGTTGACATGTATAAAGACCAGAGCGACTCCGATATACCCCTGTCCGCGAACATAAATTTTAATTCGGGATTGTATCAAACCACCAGCGATGCCAACGGTGATTTTTCGATTTTTGTCAGAAGCGGCACGACCTATTCCATGAGCGTTAGCAAGGATGGCTACTTCACCTCTACTTTCCCATTTTCTGTTGAGGAAGACCCGACTGGAAGCGTGTCCCTTGGCACAAAAGAGCTTGCCGGAAAGCACCAGATATACGGAACGATTTATGATTCGGAACCCGGGGCTGTGTACGATAAACTGGCAGACGTGGATGTGCTTGTCCACGACTCCTACCACACCTACAAAGTCACCAGCACTTATATCGGACAATATTCCGTTAACATATCCTCAGTCAACAACAAGTATTATCTGGAATTCCAGCGCGATGGCTTTGACACAAAACTGCTGAACAATTCCGGCAATAATTACACCAGCTTTACCGGTTCGAAAGAAATGAATACGCAGCTCTTCGGCTCCACCACCGTGACGGGAAATGTGGCTGACGAGTACTCCCCTCCTGGCAGCCCAATATTTGTACCAGACGCGATGATGCTTTTCAGGGATCACCAAACAGGAGATTTGCCAGGAGATTTGCATTATAACATAACAAGCGATTCAAATGGGTATTTTAGTATAAATCTGGGCGTCAGGAACAACTATGATATAGAAATCAGCAAGGACGGTTATAACAGTAGAACCTTTGACAACCTCGGTTCCGGTTACGTTGCCGGCGACGACGTATCCTTTAACAACGTGACGAGCGACTACTTGAGGCTCAGGGGAACCGCCCATGTATTCGGAGTCGTTAGAGACAACAAAAGCAACGAGTATGTTTACAACGCGGTTGTTACGATATATGAAAAGAACAGCAGCCAGGCTAAATACCGGCAGTCGGTTAACGGTAGCTATGAATTCTGGATAGACGGCGATATGCATTACGGGATAGAGGCTGACGCTATTGACTATCCAAAGAAAGAAGACTCTAACGGACCAACCGGATATAACGGAGATCTTGAGCTCAACATAACACTCAAGGCGCAGTTCCATGCGATACTAAAGGATGCTGAAAATTTGGATTACGATATAAACAACGCAAGGGTCAGGTTGTATCACTACTACGATCAGACTTATTTCGGTCCAGACACAACCCCGCAGGTCTTCTCTCTGAATGAAACAACACTTAACGTGACCGTTTCCTGTGAAGAAAGTGGTACCCAAGAGCTGCTTTATCTCGATGACATAAACGTGACCCTCATCAAGACGGACGGTTGCCTGGGCTATCAGGAGACGCTTGGCCTTTGCTGGCGCTCGCAAAACACGACAAACGGCACCACATTGTTCGACACCTTCGCTGCAGGAACGTACGACTTAACGATTGACGGCAGCCAGATTGGATGCGGAATAAAATCAGAACCTTTAACTGTCGATTCAAGTAACGCTGGAACACAGATAAACAAGTCTTACGCCTTGACAGAGAGTACACTTATAATCAGGGTAATGGACCCGATATGGTTTGTTGATAACACCACGGGTATGCTTGAAAACGCAAACGTCACTCTTCATACCATTGGGCCATACACGAACGCGACACCCGATAATCTCGGCCAGGGCTGGTTCAGGTTCCACTTCGTGATAAATGGAACGAACAACGTCAGCGCATACGATGATTATCACTACTTGAATTACACATTGTTCACCCATGATGTTCCAGGATGGACAGATCAAATCGACACACCCCTCATCTTACAGCCGTTGCCGGCCAACTTCAGCATCTACTTGCTGAACTCGACCGGTTATGGCGTGGATGACGGCGTTGTGGTTAACATAACGAACCAAAGCGGCATGCTCGTGGATGATGCATTCTTCAATTCACACTACAGCGATACGTACACCCTGACCACCAGCGGCGGCGGCTGGGCCAACTTCACAAACATATACTCGAGCGTCTACTGGAACATTTCCGTAAACGGAACCCTGCAAGGTTACAACCACACTTATTCGAATGATTCGTTGATTGAAGCCGGAAACCTGAGCATGATCAACGTAAGTATCAGGGAGAACACACTGCTTGTCCATGTTTATGGTTTGTCAGGAGGCTCGATGGTGGATGTAAATGCAAGTAGTGTGATATTATGGAACGGCTCTGTCGGCTCGACCGTGGCCAAGAACGGACTGGGTGAAGATCTGAACGAAACAACCAACGACACAGGCGGGATATTTTTCAACAGAATGATACCCAGAATCTACAACGTTTCGATAAACGGCACAGGATTCGAGCCTTTCGAGACGGTCGTGGTTCTGGAGATAAACGAAAATTACTTTAACCCGGTTTTGAACGATACAACGCCGCCTTACTATGATGATGCATGGATGAGCCCTGCCGGTCCTAATCAGGGCGATGTGGTTAGAATCTATGTCCACTGGGTCGACAACGCAATCTTGAAGCAGTCAATCCTACAATTAAAATATGAGGATAATAGCGAGGAGAATCATACCTATAAAGCGTTTGTTATAGACGACTGGAGCAACTTCACGTTGGATCCGGATTATACGACGGAGCACGCAGGCGAGGATATTTCCTGGAAAGTCATAGCCAGGGACTCGAGCAACAACTGGAACACCAGCATGCCATGGACTCAATTCCACATAAACGACACAGAGGCGCCGGTTGTGTCCGTGACCCACATCCCGGAGCCGGTGGTCGCCGGCATGGAGGTCGTTTTCCAGGCGAGTGTGTCAGACAACCACAACATTTCATGGGTCAAGATATACGTGGATTACGATGATAAGTCCGCTAGTGGGCAGGAATGCATCCCGCCCAACGGCAGCAGCATGGTATGCACATGGAAAAGCCCCGGGTTTGATTACGAAACAACGCATTATTACTATGCAATCGCGGCCGACGATGAAGGAAATCAGGGAAGGAACCCGGATGCGGAACTCAACGTAACTCTTCCTTACACGCTGCTGACAGGAAGGTCGCAGGGGGCGGCAATCTATGTAGGCGACGTAGACCCTGAGAAGATTTACATATTCGGCGGACAGGAAGCTGGGGCGGATGTAAGCAGGGAAATACTGGGGTTCCAGCCGAGAAATTCTGACAATCCAGCACTAGTCACATATATGAGCGATGAGAGAAGATCCTTCGCTGTTGCATACGACAATGATAACGGCGATATTTACCTTTTTGGCGGTTCTAATGGAGCCACATGGCTGACTTCCATCGAGCGGTTCGTCGTAAGTTCGGAGAGCATTTTAGATAGGTCGGAAACGATACCCGATGACCAGAGGAACAGCCCGTCAGCGGCCTATCATCGTAGCGGCACTTACGGCTATATTTACCTTTTCGGCGGCGATAACGGGACCACTGAGTACTCACAGAGCATATGGCGATACAACATAACCGCAGATTCCGGAGGGAGTATAGGAAACCTTCCAACGGACAGGTCGAAAACAGCGGCCGTGTATTCGCAGGTGAATGACAAGATTTACATAATCGGCGGGTTTAACGGAACACATGACTTAGCTGACATTATTGAGTATACGCCAGGGGAGTCAACCGCTGCAGTTGCGGCCTCGATGCCTAAGGCCCTTGAGGGCGTTTCCACATCATACCACACCAAGACACAAAAGATATACATATTCGGCGGGTATAATTTCAACGATGGTGTATACTCCGACGAAATATACGAGTTTGATCCCCAAACAAATATAACAGTCGTGACGAACAGCACCCTGCCTTCTCCGAGGGCTTTCACCTCCGCAGCCTTCTCGGCTTACGACGACAAGTTCTACATATTCGGGGGAGAGAGCGGAACCAACGGAACCATAAAATATGATGAAATCGTGAAATACGACCCCACGTACGGGAAGAGCTTCACGGTTCTGATGAAACGGGGGAACCTGACGATAGATGTTTATGCTGACGGCAGCCCGGTCACGGAATGTGGCGGCTGGCCGACTGTCACGCTTTCCCATTCAGGCACGCTGCCTAACGGGAAATCCTTCCCACCCCAAACCAAAGACGCAGAAAACGGCCAGGCAAGATTCGAGTATCTTTACCCAGAACTGACATATAATTATGACGTGGACGGAGAATCCCAGGGTTACAATAATGTCTCAGACAGCACATATGTGGATCAGGACGAAAACAACATCACGGTCGATCTTGGCATAACAACCCTGACCATCAATGTGACGAACAGCAGTGGATTATCTGTAGACGCCCATTATGTTGTTTTCCCGCAGGGAGGAGACCCAGACACCGATCAACTGACCAGATGTGACGGTATACAGATAGAAGGAGACACCGGCAGTGACGGTCTTGTTACCTACACCAGGGTCCTGCCGTGCACCAACTGCAATCTCACCGTCACAAAGACAGGGGCGACGCCGTCATGGAACAGCGTGTTATTCAGCGTGGTCGCGGGTGAGGACAATTATATTCACATAGACCCGCCGGGAGATTCGGCTTCTCTTGGTTCCACATATCCATACTACATAGACGCGATAGGCGATTACAACACCCTCACGATAAACGTGACGACCAATTCAAGCGGGACCCCAACTCCGATAAGTTACGTGAATATTACGATGTTAAGAGACGATGGCAGAGCTGCTGGTAGCAACTTGACAGATGCGTATGGGCTGACCACGATAGCTGTAAAAGACGGGGTTTATAACATGTCGGTTAAGGGAGAAGGGAGAGGTTACGATTCCTTTTTAGTAGTGGACCTGAAGATTGGCAAGCTGGCCTTCGCCAACGGAACAACGGAGAATGGTCAGGTTCTGCTGGTTGTTGACGGCCAGCCGATGTACACGCCGTTGGAGCCTCGTACACCGAGCGGAGGCTATGGTTACTATGTAAGGATAGAGACCGCAGGTTACGGCTCTTACGACTCCTTGGAATCTGGAATCGGAATATTCCAGGGAACCTACTTTGACGATGCGGCACAGAACAATAATGACGTGAACAACAGCTTCACCCTGAATATGTACGGCTTGAGCATGATTAACGGCACCGTGACAGACATAGACTGCGTATACTCAAACTGCAGGGTCCCTGGTGTTATAGTCAAATTATTGAGTGGTGTTAAGCCACCGGGTGAGGATGAGGACATACGACTCAGGTATTTGAAAACAACGAACATAAACGGCACATTCTCGTTACACGTGAGCCCCTACACTGCCGACTCTTACTGGAACAACCCGATAAACGAGAGTTATGATTTGAAGACCGAAAAGGGCGGTTACGTTCCTTACTACACCAGCGCTCATGGTTATCCCTTGGGAATAGAGCTTGCCAAATACCAGAATTTCACCCCAGAACCTGAACCCGAACTGACGGGATCAGGTTACGTTTCCGGGTATATTTACAGTCACGAAGAGCCCCCCCAGAAAATTGGCGGCGCCGACGTAAAGTTCGTTGCAACCACACAACCTTCAGCCAACCCCAATATACTGCCAAATTCAAACTATTACAGCACCGTTTCTGCTAACGGAACAGGATATTTTTCCATGGCCATTAACCCAACTTATGGCCCGTATAAAATCTCCGTTGAGAAAAACCAGTCCACATTACTTCCCACAACCATGGGGCCATATAATGAATCCAAGAGCGATGTTATAATATATTTATATGCACAGAATCACGGCAGCATACAATTCTATGTGCTTGATGAATTCGGGCAGGGTATTCAGAACGCAAACGTTACGGTGACTAGAACAGCCTTCACACCAATTACAAAAGTCACAGACCAAAACGGAGAGGCAGAAATATGGAGTATTGGTATAAGTAACTATAATGTCACGATAAATGCGAGTTATCTGGGATACGGGAATTATCAAGGTCAGGCTGTAGTCAATTCGGGACAGGAGACGGTTGTCAATGTGACGCTGCCTGCGACCAAAATAAACGTAACGCTTGTCTCTGACACCGGGGAGAATGTGGATAACTTAACGGTTTCGTTGCGAAACGCGTCCGGCCTGTTAAGTTCCATCAATACTGCAAACGGCAGCACGGTGTTTGCCATCCTGGTGCCCGATGACTACAACATCACCTTCTCAGGATACAGGTCCCTCGTGTACTATTTGGACGGCGCGACCCTCAGCTCTAATGTGACATCAGTAAACATAACGGAAAGCGAGGCCGGCAAAACAACAAACATAGCATATGTTTTGAACGAGACAAGGGCGCTGGTAAAGCTTGTCGATTACAACGATTCAGGTTTGCCGAACATAACGGTTACAATCTCCAATGTGACTGATAATGTTTCGGCCACCATATACAACACAAGCAGCGACGAGAATGGCCATGCGCTGTTCAGGGAAATCCTGCCTGCCCATAACTACAGCATCATCTTCAACGATAGCCAGCTGCACAGCATGGGTCTGATAGTCCCTGAGAACTACAGCATCTCGGTAACGGGCGGGGAAGATGAAAACACAACGAACAACATCACGATAGTTATCAACGATGTTCAGGTTCGGTTCAACATAACAAATACCACGGGAGACGGCATCGCGAATGTCGTCATATTGTTGCTCGATGAAAACGGTTCTGTTGCCAGGAACGCATACAACCAGACGCTTAACGGGACAACGGGCTCGGACGGAATGCTGATCATCCACAACGTGCCTAACAGGACATACGAGTACCTTATAGACGCCAACCAGACCGGGTACGGTATATGGAACGGCAGCGTGACGGTTACCATAGACGACGTCAGCATTGTTGAAAGAGCGAACGAGACGGCTCTCAGCCCAATAAAACTCACGGTTTACGCTTTCAATTCAAGCGGAGGGCTGGTGAAGGAAAACGTAACAGTATCCGTCCTTTACAGCAACACCCTTACCAAGGGCGCAGACGGCGAGAACCTGACAGCCAACATAACGAACACGGAGAATTCAACCGAATTCACCCACCTGTTGGTTTACCCGCTCGATTACACGATCGAGGTGACATCCCCGCGGTATTTCTCCAATTCTTCCACGGCGGGCTTCGAGCTCATGAATCCGTCTGTGACCCACAAGAACCTGAGCTTCACGCTGACCGAAAGGTCGCTGACAATCCGGGTCAGATACGGGGGTTCGGAACTCGACGAAGGAGCAAATATAAGCCTTGTCAATGCATCAGACGGCTCTGCCGTGACAGGGACAAACGGGTCTGTCATAGCGAACAAAACAAATATAACAGACAGCACGGTATTCGAATACATACCGGATGGAACCTACAACATAACGGTTAACTCTGCTAAATATTTCAACCCTGCCCCGTTGCAGTTCGACACATCAGAAATTCTGGACGGCGTGGACAGCCGCACCATCACCTTCACGACAGAAAGAAGGATAACCGTGGTTGTCAGGAACAGCACGGGAAATGCTCTGGAAGAAGGTGTGAATATAAGCATCCAGGATGGTTCAGGGAACGTCTTGATGGGTCTGGATGGTTCCTATCTTAATGAGAGTGACATAACAGATTCTGTCGATTTCACCCACATACCTGACGGCACACATTATATTAACATAACCTCAGACAGGTACTTTTCCAGCATCCAAGCATTCAACGCGTCGGACATACTGCTTGGCATCGATACATACAACTTCACAATGAGCGAAAGAACGGTTTACATATACCTGCGGGATTCAGACTTGACAACCCTGGATTATGGTGTGAACGTTAGCCTGACCAATTCAACCGGCGGCCAGTTAAACGGAACAAACGGCCAGCCGATAGATGCACAAACCGACCAGACAGACACGGTGATATTCAACTACGTGCCAGACGGCATAAACTTGATTGTCAATGCGGTTTCAAACGACTACTTTTCGCAGAACTGGACGTTCAACACAACCGATCTGCCAACGAACAATACCCATACTTTCATTATGAGAACGAGGACCTTGACTGTCAACATATACCATTTGACCAGAGATGTTATCACGGAGAGCGTGACCGTCAGCGTGCTCAACGAAACCGGCGATGTAGCGAAAAACAGAACAGGGCAGTTTGTGAACGGGACAACAAACACGGGCAGCATATCATTCACGGGAATAGAAGACGGGACATACAACATAAGCCTGCAATCTGCCAACTACACCTCGAAGAACGTTTCATTCGAACCCGAAAGCGGCGACAACAACCAGGTTGATGTCTATCTGCTCAAAAAACTGCATGGATACTTCAATGTCACGGTTCTTACTTCAGGCTCCCCGTTAAGCGGCGCCACCGTGACGCTCAGATACAACGGCACCACGGATGTTGATTCAAGGGACACGGGGTCCGACGGCATAGCAGTGGTGGAGACTAACACTTCCGTGTACGGCCAGAACCTGACAATCAAGGTTTCCAGGTCAGGATACTATGACAACGAAACAGAACAGTATGACATCTCCGACCAGGAAGTTAAAGATGTTGTCGTCACCCTTAGTGCCACGCCTCCTCCACCTCCAGGAGGTAAGAGGGGCGGCTATGTAGGAGGACCGGCAGTGGACAGCGAGACGCAAAAGCTTGGCGACATATCTGCCAATATCGCGAAATCAGCGAAATTCAGCAAGTCGGACACCCTCAATATAGAAGAGATAGAAGTGCTGACCGACCAGGACGCAAGCAACGTGAAGATAACGGTGAAGGAAAGCGGCAAGCCTGCCGGTGCAGCCGATCCGATATCGTCAGCCGAGGGGAAGGTCCAAAAATATCTGGACATCACGGCGACAAACCTGCCCAATTCCATAATAAGCCGGGTGACCATTTCCTTCAAGGTAAGCAGGAGCTGGGTGGACAACAACGGCATAGACCCAACGGAGCTTTTCATGTTCAGGTACTATGGCGGTGCTTGGAACAGGCTTGAAACCACGCTCATTTTGCAGGACAGCAAGTGGTATTACTACAGGTCAACGTCCCCGGGATTCAGCATATTCGCAATAGGCGGCTATAAATTCAAAGAAAAGGACATGGAACTGGTTCTTTCCCCATTGTCTATCAAAGGCAGCGAATGCAGGACGGCCTACATCACCGTGAAAAATACCGGAGTATCAACCCTTTCGAATATACACGTAGAAGCACTTGAAACCGAATGCTGCTCAATCCAGCCCGTAAAGGGCATCGCATCCCTCGCATCCGGATCGCAGAACACGATATCGGTGGAGGTGTGCGCAAGCAGGACAACGGAAAGGGGAACATATGAATACAGCCTGGCTGTGGTCTCAGGCCAGCTTACAGATACCGTGAGCTCGAAAATATACGTCACGGAGAGCTACCTCGAAACCCTCACGAAGCAGATAGAAGAGCTTGAAGATAAACTGGAAAAATTAAACAAAACCCAGCTGAATGAGACAGGGTTAGGTTATTACAATTCGGCGCTTGAAAAGATAGACGACAGCAAGGATTACCTGAGCAGGCAGGACTTCGACGCCGCCATAACACTGCTGGGTGAGGCGAAAGAGTACTATGAAAAGATCCAGGTATCCGGGCCTCCGGCAAAGGGTTACCTGGACATGTTCCTGGAATGGATCATGATTAACTATGTCCTGGCGTCAGCAACTGCGGCAATAATCGTGTTCTCGCTTTCTTTCTTGTTCATAAAGAGAAAGGTTTTGGCTAAGGAATTACCGGAGATGCCTGAGGTCCCAACCGGTGGAGAAGTGGTAAGAGCAATAAAGAAAGCCCCGGATGAAGTAATGGACTCCATCATGGGAGTTGTAAAAGAACTGGAAGCAAAGGTTGACGAGATAGACATCGACACCCTGCGGGAGAGGGAAAGAAAGTGGTACAACAAGGTCAAACTGCAAATAGAGAACATCAAGAAAAGCGTAGAAAAGGGAGAATTCGATAAAGCAAAGAGGAACCTGAACGATGCCGAGCTGTTCATGAAGATGCTGGAGCTCAACACGGCCTCGGATTAAGCTGCCGGGACAACTATTTTTAATCTCAAAGAAAAAGAATTGTTATGGGTGTCAATCTAAGGGAGATAGCAACCATCCAGGAAATAGAAATGGAGTCCTTGAGGGGAAAAGTAATAGCCATAGACGCGCTGAACATAATCTACCAGTTCCTTTCCATCATCAGGGACAGGATGACCGGGGAGCCTCTGAAAGATTCAAAAGGCAGGGTGACGAGCCACTTGTCAGGCATTTTTTACAGGGCAACCAGGATGCTGGAATCCGGGATCACGCCAGTTTTCATATTCGACGGCAAAGCTCCCGAATTCAAGCAGGATGTGCAGATGGCAAGGCACAAAATCCGCGAAGAAGCCAGGGCAAAGTGGGAGCAGGCTGTGAAACTAGGGGACAAGGAAAAGATAAGGCTCTACTCCCAGCAGGCGACAAAGGTAACGGACGAGATGCTCGACGAGGCCAGAAGGCTGCTTGATGCCATGGGGGTGCAGTGGATGCGTGGGCCGAGCGAGGGGGAGGCACAAGCGGCATATCTCAGCAAACACGATGTGGTTTACGCCTGCGGCTCCCAGGACTGGGACTCGCTGTTGTTCGGAGCCAAGAGGCTGGTCAGAAACTTGACGATAACCGGCAAAAGGAAGTTGCCGCTCAAGGAGACCTACATAACCATCAGGTCCCAGTTAATAGAACTGGATAAGATGCTCAAAGATTTGGGCATAACCCACGACCAGCTGATAATAATAGGCATTCTGACCGGGACCGACTACAACCCCGGGGGCGTCAAGGGGCTGGGCCCGAAAAAGGCGCTGGAGCTCGTGCTCGAGCAAAAAACACTGGAATCCGTTCTCTCGCATCTGGATTGGCAATTCGACACGCCAGCAGACCAGATATTCGATTTTTTCAAGAACCCGCCTGCTCAGGATGTCAAAATAGAAAACCTGCAGCCTGACCCCGAAGATGTGAGGAAAATACTGGTGGATGAACACGACTTCTCGCCAGACAGGATCCAGCGTACCCTGGAAAAGCTCGAGGGAGCGGAACATGAAAGGAAGCAGTCCAGCCTGGAAAAGTTTTTATGATAAAATAGCTGAATAGCTGGGACTGGGTTCAGGATTTTCCCAAACTTTGCCATAACACATCGAATTCCGATTTGTACGATTCCCAGACTTCTCTGCTTTTGATAATGATGCCCAGAAAATCGTTCGTAAACGGCAAAAAGATAATTACCTTGTCGGTTCCGTATATTATTGTCGAAGCTGGTGTAAAATGGCCTTTTGGCAAGAATTTTCTAATAGTCAAGGGGTATTTTGTGACGTCTTCACCTTTCATGTAGTGAGGGAAAAGAATGGTCCTCTTCAGCTTCAGTTTCATCCTTCTCTTCTGCCAGTGGGCAAACCAGTGCTTCGCCAGATTTCTCGCGGCACCGGTGTAGCCGATTATAAAGTAATCCCGGCCCTCCCCCAAAACATCGTTCAGCACGGTTTTTAGCCCCTCTTTGCCCCTGTATACCTCGACTTTCACCCTTTCCACAGCAGGTTTTTTCAGGGAACGCAGTTTTGGGAGTATTTTTCTGACATGCCTCTCCCTCTCTTCCAGCAGGTGCAGCAGCTCGTCAGGGTCAGCGGCATGGAAATACCTCCAGTTCTCTCTCTTTACGTAACTCACAAAGCCCTTTTTTATCAAAGAGTCCAGCACGTCGTAGATGATAACCCTGTGCAGTCCCGTTTCCCTAACAAGGGCACCAGTCGTTGTTGAACCCAGCTGAAGCAAGGCTAGGTAAACCTTGGCTTCATTTTTGGTGAAACCCATCTCCAGCAAAACATGCTCGTACATGTTAAAAGAAATCTTACGATGATATTTAAATCTTCATATTTGTTATCAGTTTTTTAATAACAAATATTTAAGAATTTTGTTCTTGAACATGTAGTCATGGAAACAGGCGAATTTGGGGAGTTTGACTTATATGAATTGCAGAATGTGGCATCCAAGGCCTCTAACGTAGACGTAGTCGTAACCCTTAGATTGCTCAGGGATTTGAGAACACAGGCGTTTCAAATAGGTGAAGGGGGGAGTATCCTTGGTTCATGCGTTGCCGATGCCGACACCGTTTACTTTGGTTGCATGGACAGATATTTTTATGCGGTGGATTTATTGACGGGAGAAGAAAAATGGAGGCTGAAAACCGACGACTCGAATGCCGGTTCCCCGAGTATGGCAAAAGACAAAATATATTTTGGTTCCTACGACCAGCATGTGTACTGTATCGGCTTGAATGGCCGGGTTTTGTGGCGTTTCAGGACCAGGGACAAGGTTTTCTCAACCCCGGCGGTCCACAAAGATTGCGTTTTTTTCGGCTCTGAGGACCATAATTTGTACGCGGTAGATGCTGGGACAGGCAGCATGCTGTGGAAGTTCAAAACTCACGCACCCATAGCGGCCAACCCATTCATTTACAAAGAGACAGTATATTGCGGCTCTTTCGACCAGAATATGTATGCGCTCGACCTGAATGGAAACATGTTATGGAAGTTCGCGGCAAGGGGGGCGGCAAATTCCCCTACCATATACAGGGATATGCTGTTTTTCGGTTCAAGTGACCACAACCTGTACTGCCTGAATCTCGCCGGTAAACTGAGATGGAAATTCACAACCCAGCGGCCCATGACACAAAGACCGCCGACGATACATAACGACATGATATATTTCGGTTGCAGGGACAACAACCTGTACGCCATTGATATCGACGGCAAACTCAAGTGGCGCTTCAGAACCCAAGACATGATAAAATCCTATCCAGTTGTTAATCCAAAAAAGCGTGCGTTGTACTTCGGTTCCGACGATTTCAACTTGTATGCGTTGAACTCGGAAACAGGCGAACTCATATGGAAATATAAGACAGACGGGCCCATAATGGCAGTTCCTGTTTACGCAAAAGGGATGGTTCTGTTCGGCTCATGGGACTCCTTTTTGTACGCGTTAGACGCGGAAACCGGTAATCCTGTCTGGAGATTCAAGACCAGCTCTTCGTTCCAGTCACCGATAGAGCCTGAAATAAGAATCGAAACGGAGCCCTTTAAGTTTATCGAGGCAGGCAAGCCAAGAACGGGCCTGAAACAAGACGTGGAAGAAAAGATGGAAGGGGCAAGTTACGGCGTCATGAAAACGAGTTACATCAGTGAAGAGGAAGTTATCGATATCGGATCGCTCGCTACAATTTCAAAGAGCTATGGCGGCTTTGGCGGAAAAAAATATAGATAAACCAGTGTTAGCAATTATTAATTATGACTGAAGGCCCGCTGATTATAATCCTGAAGATGATAATGGTGGTAATAGAGAACGTGCTGGGCACCATGCTCAGCCTTCTCGGAATGCTGGGACAGCTGCTAGGTTCGTTGTTCGTTGTTTCTGCGGTGGGGGGGACGTTAGGAATATTCCTGGCTTTCGCGATATTCTCAATAGTTGGGTTTTTCCTTGCAAAGTTCTTTTTCGGATCTGTGAAAACGGTGATACTGCTTATTATAGCAGGTTTCCTTATCCTCATCTTCCTGGTGTGGGGCTTTAGCACCTTTTAGAATGACAAGCCGCTTCTGCTTTTCTGACCGCTTTATACGCTTATACAATGAGCCGAAAGCTAAATTGAGTCAGCATCTTTAGAAATTCTTCTTCTCACTTCTTTTTTGGCGTTATTTTGGGCATCGGCATCGGTGGTGGTATCTGCAGGTCCTCGGCCAGCAAAGACGCCTTGAGCAAGCACCTTCTGAAAAGGTAGTTGAGCACCTCAAGAGACAGCTTTTCCGGCAGCCTTTTGTTCTTTTCCCACTCGTCGATTACGGGCTTGTTCTTGTCTGTCAGATACATAATCGAGCCCTTTATCGTTATTCTTGCGAAATTTGGTTCGTATCTGGTCAGGAACTCGAATTCTATGGACAGCGCCTTTTTTGCCAGGTTTGGGACTGCTACCTCTTTCACGTTCGTTATGCTGGGCGTGCTGTTAACTTTGACTTCCTGCTGTATCCGTCCACCTTCTTTTCCCGCTTCCATTGAACTGAAGCCAAGTCCTATTATGGGCATTTCATCATCTCCCTTTACTCATCTCACTTTACTTATATGGCGTTTATTTATAAAAGATTATTATAAATATGGATGATTATTCGTTAAAAACATTTATATCGTTGTTACTAATTTTAATTGTTTTTGTAGCAGGATGTACAGGTGGTAATAAGATGGATTTGCCTAGCGTGCAGGGAAAAAAGGCATTGCTTGTGATAGCGCCCCAGAATTTCAGGGATGAGGAGTATTTCGACACCAAGCAGGTCTTAGAGCAGCAGGGCGTAGCCGTCACCACAGCATCGAGGAATGCCGGGGAAGTAACTGGTATGCTTGGCCGGACAGCAATGGCAGATATCAGTCTCGATGATGTGAGAGCAGCGGATTACGACGCGGTGGTGTTTATCGGGGGCAACGGGGCCCAGGTATACTTCAGCGATTCCACCACTCATGCCATAGCGGTGACGGCGAGCGAGGCCGGTAAAATAGTCGCTGCGATATGCATAGCGCCCGTGATACTGTCCAATGCAGGCCTGTTGCAAGGGAAGAGAGCAACATGCTGGGATGGCGAATTTGCGTCACAGCTTGAAGCCGGTGGTGCGGAATACATCGGTGAAAATGTAGTCAGAGACGGCATGATAATAACCGCAAACGGGCCGCCTGCGGCAAAGGATTTCGGTGCCGAGATTGTAAAAGCTCTGGCGGAGTCGTAAAGATTGAAAACATAGATAATATTAGGTGATGAATTGAACGTACTGGTTCCACTGGCAGAGGGATTTGAAGAAATAGAAGTAATGACAATCGTGGACGTATTGAGAAGGGCTGGCATAAAGGTCAGCATGGCCGGGTTGCCCGGAACCATAGTCGAGGGGAGCAGGAACGTGAAAGTTTTGGCAGACACCAAACTGGAGGACGTGGTGGAGGAAGACTACGACGCCGTGGTCTTGCCAGGGGGCTCTCCAGGATATACCAACCTCTCCAAATCACAAAAAGTCAAGAAGATCATAGGGGATTTCCACAGGGACGGAAAACTGGTGGCGGCCATATGCGGGGGCCCTACGGTGCTTGCAGAGGCCGGCATACTGACCAATGTAAAGGCGACTGTGTATCCAGGCCTTGAGAAATGCATCCCAAAGCCGAGAAACGAGAGGGTGCTGGTTGAGGGGAATGTAATCACGTCCCAGGGTCCTGGAACGGCAATGGAATTTTCTCTCAAGCTCGTGGAACATCTCGCGGGAAAAGAAACTATGAAGAACGTTAAGGAGCAGCTGCTCTTCAGGGGATAGTTGATATGCTAACGGAAAAAGAAATCCTGGTGCTTGAACTGCTTAGCAGCCGCCTGCTCGCGAAGCTCGGTGAAATCAAAGCGGATATCGGGGACGAGCCGGACGGCGTAAGGACCTCGATCCAGAGGCTCGTATCCATGGACTGCGTAAAAGTGATCGAGCCTATAGGCGAAAAATGCTTTGTCATAACCCAAAAGGGAAGCAAGGTCCTGCGTGAGTTAAAGAATCCGGAAAGGGGAGCAAAAATAAAGGAAACTTTTGATATGCCCTCTCCAAATGCTTAAATAAATTCAAAGAACAATCTATTTATTGGAAGCCCTGTAGTCTAGCGGTCAAAACCCATCCAGCTGACTGGGTTGGCCATGGATACCGGCCTTTGGAGTAAGTGGCTTTGAAAAAGAAGCTAAGGGCAAGAAAAATTAATAACTCAGTTCATATATTCAGCTCCAAAGAGTTGATGCCTTTCCGTTAACGCTTTTGCGTTAGCAAAAAGGGTTAGATGATAGCGAAGAAAGCCGGTGACGGCGGTTCGAAACCTTGCCGCAGTTCATGCGGCGGGGTGAAATTCCGCCCGGGGCTATGATTACCATGGGAAAGAGGGATCATTACAGGAATACGAATCTCAACATAATGAAGATATTCAAAACCCTGCGGGACGCCGGCAAGGAAAAGGAAGGGTTCCTGACGGTTTCGGAGATTGCCAGGAGAAGCAGGATGCACAAATGGACGGTCTCAAGGACTCTGGACCTTTACATGCATTCCTTGGTCGAAGTTGTACAACCTGTGGAATTGGAAGCTATCGGTTTGCAGGCCAAGCTCGTCCGGCTTAAAAATCCCAACCTCACCACGCAGCAGGTGGTTAACTATTTAAAATTGAGGAGAAAGATAACCCTATGAAGATGGACAGGCAGACGGTCTTCACCCTATTTATCGGGGTGATGATGGTAACATGGGTGATGGGAATGGCGATGAGCTATAACACCCCAATCACACAAAGCGGTATGAAAATAGAGAGTGTGTACGACAGGATGCTCACGTCCCAAGAGAAGATAACCATCCTGAGAAGTGGCCGGGTTCTGATAGAATACCTGCACGCCGGAGGCTTTGCCAGTGTGGAGAAGAAAGCCATTTACGAGAACTTCGTTGCCCGCTTCAAGGACTTCGTTGTCCTTGAGGTCGTGGAGATTCAGCAGGCCAACGAGACCCTCGACCAGCTGGTAACCCCCACCGGCGATATAGTAGAGTTAGAGAATGTCAGCGCTGAAGGGCTCGTTGATGTTTTCTGTGACAACGCTTTTGTACAGCCAAAGGAATGCCTGCTGAGAGGCATCTGATGGAATTTAACAGTACCTATTCTTTAATTTTAAAAAGGACGACGGTGCATTGTAGATTTTTCCCTGCCCCAGCTCCCTCTTGCCTCCGCCTTTCCCTTTGCACTTTTGACATATTTCCCTGATAAAAGAACCCATGTCCTTGGTCTTGCTCATCCCGACAAGGTCCCCCTTGCTGTTCGCCAGGACCACGGTGAGCTTCGGGTGCTGTGCCAGGATGTTGGATGCGGTTTTTATCAGCTCGGGCCTGTCTGCCTCAAGCACCTCGAATATCATGCCTTTCCTGGCTTTCTTGATTAAATCCGCTGACTTTTCATCTGCGAGCCTGGCTCCCATCTCCTCTATGGCCTTCTTTTTTGACTTCCACGATTCGAATACGAATTTCAGCGCCGAGTTCAGGTCATCGAACGTCTTGGTTGCGGGTTTCGATTTACTCAACTTTCCAGACATTCTTTCAAAATCAGCAACAAACTTCTTAACAGCGCTCTCAAGCTGCTCCATACTTACACTGAAAATGGCAGCGCTTCTCCTCAAATCTTGCAGAACAGCGAATTCGTCCGTCAGCGAAAATTTCTTGGAAAACCCGATTTCATCGTTCTTCTGCAGGGATTTGTGAATGTTGGACGCTACCGATTTCGCATAATCAAGGTACTGCTGGGCGGCTGCCCCGGCCTTGATGGTTATTCTGTCCACACCGTCCTGGATCCTCTCCGTTGAGATAACGACTATTTTCCCAGTGTCCTTGGTATTGCTCAGGTGCGTTCCTGCGCATGCCTCCACGTCCCAGCCAGGGGTATTGACTATCCGGATGGTCTTGTCCGGTATCGCCCCGCCCTGATATATCCTCATACCGTATTTCTTTTCCGCCTCGCTTCTCCTCATGAACATCTTGCTGACAGCGACGGATTTTTTCACCAAATTATTGGACATGACCTCTATCTTTTCGGTGTCGAGCATGCTAAGAGATTCGTAGTGCGTTATGTCCAGATGCGCCTTTTCCATCGTTTTTGCCGCACCGGCTTGCCAGACGTGATTGCCGAGCAGGTGCCTTGCGGCCCCGTTTATTATATGGACAGCGGTGTGATGCTGGGCAAGCTGCAATCTCCTGACCCAGTCTATCTCACCCGTGACTGTGTCGCCAGCCTTGAAACCGACCTTGTCCATCTTGTGGGCAACAACAGAGCCGAATTTCTGCACGTCCGTAACTGCCCGCCCGTTTATCGAGCCGGTGTCAAAATCCTGCCCCCCACCTTCCGGGTAAAAAAGGGTCCTGTCAAGTATCACCCAGCTCCCGCCATCCTCTATTATCTTGAGAACCCTCGCCTTGAATTTCTTATCATTTTCTTTATCGTAAAAGAGCAGGTGCGTCGGCTCGATTCCGCTGACATTTAGGGGAGAGGACTTTTCTCCCTTCACATCCTCTAGCATATGCCTTGAGGAAATCTCCTTGTAGAAATCAGTCGGTATTTCAATCCCGACTCTGGCCTTTTCAGCGACTTCTTTAATCAGCTCGGGCGTTATGCCCTGCGACTCGTACAACTGCACAAGCTTTTTGTTATCAATCTTTTTCTTCTTCTTTATCATGTCAAAGACGATCCTTTTTCCCCTCTCTTTGGTAGCATTGTACCTCTTTTCCTCCACATCAAGAATCTCCTGCAACTCGGGCAGCGAAAGCAGCAGGTCGGGATTCAATGGTTTGAGATACTTCGCATGTTTCTTGCAAACCGAGAACAGGTCAAGGTCCAGGTTGTATTCATCTATGAAGCTCAAGGCCCTTCTGAAAATAATTCTCAGGTTGTAACCACCGCCCACGTTGCTGAGCAGGCCCCCGTCCGAGATGGCATAAAGCAACGTCTTGGTGTGGTCGGCTATCGCGTACAGGGCCTGCAATGGCTCTACGTTTTTATTCAACGTGTCAGTGCTCACTCCCAGTTTTCTGGCTATCTGCTTCTTTATTTTATCGATATCCTGTATTTCGTCTATGTTAAGGCCCCCAGCAATGCTGGAATATTTGTCGAAAAGCTTGGTATCAAAATCGGATGATTTTTTCAAATCGCGCATAACGGGACCATAGACAGCGTCATAAGCAGTTGGGGTCCCCTGGCTTAGCCAAGTGAATCTCTCTAGACCGGACCCCATGTCTATGACCTTGTAATCCATCTGCTTGTAATTCTCCGGCGTTCCGACAAACTCGGTGAACACAGCATTTCCGAGCTCGAGGCCCGCTGTGAAATACTCCAGGGAATATCCGAAGGCGTTGGGACCCACCCACACGTCTTCCATAAAGGTGACATCCTCGGGTTTGATTTTCAAGGCATCGGTGAGCAATTTGTAATCAAGATCGATGCAGGTGTCTTTCCAGTAGCCTTTATACCCCCCGTTCGCCTTTTCGTAAATCGAGTGCTGCCCTATCATGATAAAGTTCGTCATGTGCCTGCCCGTGACCCCAACGTTCTCTGTATCGGAGAATCTCAGGCAGACTTGGGGGATTATTATCCTTTCGGCAGGCATCTCGAACACGGTCTTGCCTGCCATGCTGCGCTGGAAGGCGACTATGCTAGCAACAGTGAAGTAGAGTCCGGGAAACCACCTGCACACCACAGGGTATGAGGGGACAGACTCGTGCCCATTGCGCACGAAGAATTTCTCGATTGCCCTCCAGGTTTCGATGTAGTCCATCTTCGAGATCGGAGGTTTTCCGATGAAGCTGTAATTCTCGCATGGGGGATTCGGGCAGTTTTTCCTGTCAGGGTTCAGCGTCCAGAAATACGAACCGCAGACTTGGCATTTCTTCCTAACAAAGCCCAGCTCATCAAACAACTTTACCCTGTAATACCTGTCCGGGTGCCGGCTGAACTCTAGCTTCAGCCTCTCTTTCGGAGATATAGCTTTCGGAGGCATAGTAATATATTCTGAACGATTCATTTAAAAAAAGGCTTTTTGAACGCTTTTACGATTTCAATCGTGGAGGATGTCACAGTGCAGCTTTCCTGTAACATGCATCAGCGACGGCCTTTATTATCTCCCTGCTCTGCCCTACGTATTCGAAGGGATTGGTTATCATACTCAAACTTTCCCTGTCCAGCCTGTCCGTGACCCTTTCGTCGGCCAGCAAAACATCCAGGAACGGCTTTTGCTTTGTGTACGCTGTCGTGGCCAGTTCACCCATCAGATCATGGGCATCCTCCCTGGTCATGGGGTCTTTTGTCTTGCGGCGGTCAGTAAGGTATGTCATTACCTGCTGGGCGGTGATTACGCCGTATGTCCTTTGAACCCTTTCCTTGGATCTGTCTTCATTCAGCCCCAGATGGAAGGCAGTTGACGCCATCCTTCTTGTCACATGGTCACCGAACTTGAAGGTCGAGCTGAATATGTCCCTGTCCGAAGCCGAGCCCGACAAGTCCCTGCCGTACCTGAATTTGCATGAGCTAAGGGAAGTTACGAGGTTGCCCCTCATGAGATTTGCAAATGATTCGGCCTGCTCCTCTGCCGTTGGGTTGCCTCCAACCATGTCCTTGTGAGGCATCGCAGAAGACCCCTTCCTTTTTTTGGGATTGGCATCAAAGAAAATAGACACGTCACTCCCTTTGCCCCACGCGATGTAAAATGCCAGGTTATTGATGGTTTCCGCTGTTCTGGCCATGGCGTAGATAACGTCGGTCAGGTATTCCCTGCCTGGTACCTGGGCATTCGCAGTCATGTGCCCAATCCCGAGCCTCTTGCAATACTCGTCCTGCAACTTCATGCCGTCTATATCGAGGGCGCTGACCGAATGGTGGTTTCCCGTGGCATCAGCCCATTTCCCCATTATCGAGTTTGCATACACGTGGGCCAGGAAATCAAGGTCGGATTGAAGCATCTCGACGTAGAATGCGAGAGGCCTGCCTGCCACCGTGGGCAGGGCATCGATCCAGTGCGTGGTATCCATGTGGGGAGCGTCTATCCACCCCATCGCCCTTTCGATCGTTACGTCCCTGAGATTTTCCAGGGAATCGGCGATAACCTCTAGGGATTTCTTTATCTGCAATGCCTTCGCGGTTTCCGTCGTGTCCGCGCTCGTCCTGCCCTTGTTTATGTGGGCCGCAGCAGCCTGGCTCACCTTTTCAGCCAATGCCCTGTTTATCGCAATGACATCATGTCCGGTCTTGTCCTCTATTTCCCTTATCCTGCCAGAATCGATAACATCAAGGCTGGCGGCATTTGCCAGCTCTTGCGCATGTTCCGCTGGCACGACCTCAGGGTAAAGGTCGCTCATGGTTCTTGCAGCGGCCGACTGCGCATCGAGGCTGTACTGGAAGGTCTGCTCAGGGCCCCATAGCCGGATCATGTCGTCGGTCCCGTATCTGCCCAAATGGAGAAAAGGAGCGTCCCTTTTAGAATCGACGCCGCGCGGTTTGGGTTCTGTTTTTTCCATTTCCATGCTATCAACAGAATGGTCAGATAACTATAATTGGAGGTAAATTTTTTATCCTTAACAGCCCCCTTAACATCCAGGTTTCAACAAGTTTAAATTATTTTCTGTCAAAGATTAATATGGTTTATCTTGGCAGGGTTGTCGGAGTCGGGACGAACGAAAACACAGCACCTTTCGGCGTTTATGCTGTTTCTGGCCGCTCGGATATGAGCAAGGCGAGGATTGCGGAAATCATGGACGAAGGTGTCGTTAGGATTGGCCCTTATGGGGAACTCAGCGAAGCCCAGCAAAAACAGAGGGATTTGATATTCTACAATGCCGTCAAGATTGATAACGATACTGGCATTGCTGTGATCTCTAACGGAAAGCAGACAGATCCAATCGCAGAGGAGCCTACCCCGACGGACTCACCAGATGACTACGCTTTGGGCATCGGGCTCGGCCTGCTAAAGCTGGGAGGCGCAGAGCCCGACAAATACAGGACGCCCAGGATAGCGGGCATCGTCGACATGGCAGGGAATGCCGCGCTAGGGATAGTGACTGCGGAGGGGTTGGTTTCAGCCATGTCAAGCATCCCTGCGGACAATGGATACGTTTCCACTTATAAAGGAAATACACAGGTTCCGAACGATGTGGTGATACCGGAGCTCGTCGTGCCGACAGGTAAGCTTGACATGTCCGGCAGGACCGTTCAGCAGATCGCAGACAACATGTACGATTGGATGAACAAGGATTTTGTCGTCTGTACAGTAGCTGCGCTATGGGACATGGACGATGCGATATGGAGGCTTGCGGTAAGGAATGTGCATGAGTAGGTGAGATATCTTGTCAAATGACTTTAGGAAAGCATACAGGACGATTCTGGGGGACAATTTCCCGCCCAGAATGGAAATCAGATTTGTAAGCGGAGAAGGCATTAGCCAAACGCTCGTTTACGAAAAGGCCGGCTGGAACGTCGGCGGCGAGGTGAAGGGCCTCAGGTACGGGGAGAACCCCGGCCAGGAGGCAGCGCTTTACAGGCTTGTCAATGGCAACCTATCTTTCGGTGACGTCAAAACGATACAGCCAGGGAAATGGCTAGCGTCCAATGCAGAGTTGGTGCAGTCGGGGAAGCACCCTGGCAAAACAAACATCACGGATGCCGACAACGCGCTCAACATCTTGAGGTATTTCCACTACAAGCCTACCGTTGCTATAATGAAGCACAACAATCCTTGCGGGGTTGCAAGGAGGGATTCTCTCGTTAAGGCATACGAAGCTGCCAACATGGCGGACAGGGTAGCCGCCTTCGGAGGGGCGATTGCCCTGAACAGGCCCGTCGATTTAGAGACAGCCTTGACCATATCAGAAAATTATTCGGAGGTTGTCGTTGCACCCGATTTTGAGCATGGCGTCATGGACCTTTTTGGCAAGAAGAAGAACCTGAGGGTCATGAAGATCGGAAACATGGAAAGGCTCTATGATTGGGACGGCGAGGTATTCTTGGACTTCAAAAGCCTAATGGACGGCGGGCAGGTAGTCCAGTGGTCATATGTCCCAAAGGCGAGAAGCAAGGATGACTTGGAAGTTGTCACAGAAAAGGCTCCGACTGAAAAGGAGTATAACGATTTGCTCTTCGGATGGCTGGTCGAATCAGGAGTGACATCGAACTCCGTTCTGTACGTGAAGGATGATACGACAGTTGGCATAGGAACAGGGGAGCAGGACAGGGTAGGCGTTGCCAAGATAGCGGCTGCAAAAGCAGTCGAAAAATATGTCGACAGGATTGCTTGGGAAACTAAAAGAACACCCTACAATGAGCTTTCTCCATCCAAACAAAGTGAAATAATGGAAGACGAAAGAGTGCAGAAAGTCCTTGAAGGATCATGTATGATATCTGATGCGTTCTTCCCATTTCCTGACGGTGTCCAGGTGGGAATTGACAGAGGAGTTACAGCTGTCATACAGCCTGGGGGATCGGTGAATGACAACAAAGTCATTGATGCCTGTAACAAGGCAGGTGTCGCTATGGCTTTCACAGGACAGAGGAGCTTCAAGCACTGATATCATCGAAGCTGTTTCTTTTTCTGAGAAATTTCACAAAAAATCAGTCTGTTTTCAGTCCAGTCCGTAGTTCCTCAACCCAGAAACAACCTCGTCGAGCCTCATCGAATCAGGGAACCATACCCTTCCCGTTGCTGCATCCGTTACCGCGTTGGTCAGGGCAGTGTACATGTGCTCCGCAAGTTCCTTGAAGGCAGGGTCCATAGGCTCCGGTTCTGATTGCAGGACACGCTTGCAATAACTGACCCAGTCAGATCCTCCATCAGTCTCGGCCTTTTGCACATTGCTATACCACCCAGCCTGCTCTAGCTTGTGATACTGACGAATCGGCTCCTTGCTAACCTGCACGCCGTCTTTCAGCAATCTCAGCTCATCCGGGCCGATGGCGTCTGCCATTTCCACGCCTATCGGAGTCTTGAGATATTCGAACTTGCCGTCCCAGACCTCCAGGCCGGCCTTGCCGAAGAGGTCCGTCAGATACATGGCCAGCAGATAATTCGATTCCGCAAGGGATGAGAATTGTTCAGGGTCCAATCCTGAAATGTTGAATGCCTCCGTTAGACCAATATACCTGTCTTTGGGTTCGTGTTTGGTTGAGAACTCGACTACCGGCCTCGGCAGCCACTCGCCTTCCTTTGGCTCTTCTTTCAGGCCCAATGATTTGATGTAACCCGGTATTTTGACCCTTTTCATGAGCGAGCTTCCCTTTGGCATGCCGAAACGGAAGATGCATTCAAGTGGGGCAAGGAAATTCTTGTATTTCGGATCATGGAATATGGTGTAATTCCAGAACGTCCGGCCGTCTATTTCATGGTGTTTCGGTTTCAACTGGTTAGCAGCCTTTACGATAATGGCGTTGGTTGGGGAATCTATATCATCCAATCTAAGATGTTGGCCGTCAGAGCCCAGGACACCGAGATAATGCGTATACAAGCCCTTTTCAGCCAAAGTCTGCATGGTTCTGCTTTTTCTCAGCCTGTCCCTCATTTCAACGTCTTCGATTTTTTCCCAACAGCCAGATGATTGCAGAGCCTTCCATGTCCGGGGGTTTGCAACGGATTCGAAGACGTGCGCTGTCAGCACAGCAAGGGCCTGCCCCTTCCCCTTGAGCTTGTCCGGCATCTTACCCCAGTCAAAAACAGAGTAATCATCCGTGTACTCGAATATCGCGGTGCCTATGTCATCGGGAGTCGGCTCGAGAGACATCCTTACATTCTTCACGCTGCCCGCATAAGTCACAGGCGGTAATGCGTATCCCATTAATCTAAATAGATAATAAATTTTTTATTCTTATGTGGAATAACCTGAAACATCGTGCGCTGTCGGGCAAGCTTAATTTTTTTGTTCCAATAATATTTATGGACGATACAGTCCTGATACTATCTGGTTCGATGAAGGACGGGAAACATGTAGGTGTTATCAAGGAGCTGCTGCACGAATCAGGCATAGAAAGCAGGTGGGAGATAGCTTCTGCCCACAAGCAAGCCGATGATGTAGCCAAGCACGTCCACGGGTACAACGATTGGAGGCTCCCGCTGATAACCATCGCGGGAAGGTCTGATGCGCTTTCCGGATGCGCCGCCTTCATGTCTAATAACCCTGTCATCTCATCAAGGCCCGACTGGAAGGACATAGAATCCCTCCAGATGATATTCTTCTCCAGCGTTTACACAACAGCTACGTTGCACCTGGTGCCGTGCTCGGTTCGGAATCGACGGCGACGTATGTGAGCAGGATTATTGCGATAGAAGAAAGGCGACCGTCCGACACATCCGTACCTTTCATAGGTTCCGAGAGCGATGTGACGGAAAGGTTTGAAAAGGCGTTGGAAGACATCGGTTCGGGTGTAAAGGCGAGAAGGCCCAGCTACGATGATATAGGAGATGCTCCCGTATGCGTCCTGTTCCGCTACAAGGAATGAGGACACGTCAATCGACAAGGCATTGGAGTCAACACCCAGCCCGCTGATAGTCTCCCCGCCCACGATGCGAAAGGATCAGATTATGGGGGGAAACGCTGGGATCATTCAAGAGGGATTACAACCCTCCTGCCGCATTGGTCCTCGACCCATCGAACGCCGCTCTGTTTGCCGCAACGATCATAGGCTTGTACGACGACGGCGTTAGAGAAGCCGTTGCTGCGTACAAGAGAAGGTAAGAAAACTATACCGAAATCTACCCAGGGGCAAAAAAGAAAAGGGTAGAAAAATAAAAGCTTATCCGAAAAGAGACGACAATCCGCCAGCTGCCTCTTCGGCCTTCTTTTCGCGTTCCTCTTCCTTTTCCTCTTCGGGTTTTTCCTCTTCAGGCTTCTTCTCTTCCGTTGCTGGTGCTGCCGCAACAGCCGTTACCGCAGTCTGCTTTATGGCATCGTCTATGTTGACGTCCTTGAGGCTCCCTACAAGCGCCTTTATCCTTGCTGCATCAGCCTTTTCGCCCGCTGCTTCCACGATCTTCTTTATCCCGGCTTCGTCCACAGGTTTATGCAGTGAATGCAACAGCAAAGCCGCGTATATCAATTCCATATCATACCTCCGTTGTTTTGATTGAACGGGTATAAGATATATACCCGTATCAAATATAAACTTATTCGGGCTCTCCCTCCTTTTTATTCCCTTCTGATTTGTCGCCCTCTGCTCCCTTTTCCTGTTCTTCTGAACCTCCTCCCTTCTTTTCCTTGGCAGGGTGCTCGGTTACAGGCTCACCCTCTTCTTTAGTCTCTTCCGCTGCCGGCTCCTTTACCCCTTTCTTTTCCTCACCAAGAGTAGTCACCTCTCCGGCCGGGGCAGCCTCCTCTTTCTCTCCCTCTTCAGGGGCAGGTGCCTTCACCTCTTTACCCGCTTCAACCTTTTCGGCACCTTCTTCACTCGGTTTTTCAGCAACTTCCTCATTTATCATGCCTTGGACCCTTGCCGCCTGGCCGTGTGCCTTTGCGAGCAGGTTCCCGACGGTCTCGCTTGTTAGTATCTCTGCCTCCATTGCAAGCGAGACGGCCTGCTGGTGGGCCTTGGACAAAAGCGGAGGCAAAGTCTCTGCAGTGAGATAATCGATATTCAATGCAATGTTGAATGCGTTGGAGTATGCCGATTTTATCTGACATATGTAGTGTTCGGCCGGTATGAACAGTATGTCCTTGTCAAAGACAATCCCACTATCCCATACCGCGAGCAGGTTAAGGGATATCTCCATGGGCTCGATCCCAAGCTTCGCAATGGCGTCGGCAACATCACTTGAAATTTCCTCTCCTTGCCTGGCAACGCGTGTATCTTTCTTCACTACTATCTTGTCACCTTCGACGCCTGCCGGTATTTTTATCTTTTGCAGTTCCCCTATCGCAGGCCCGGGAGGAAGATTCGTCGGACCTGCCGGAACGATGATGTCATCTGGAGCGATATCCCCGGCTTTTGCCATCGCTTTTGAAACAGACTTTGATATCGTGTGGGCAAGCTCAAAGGGGTTTGCATCAGTGAAAAGCAAGGCCGGCTGGTCCTGTATTTTTTCGGTAAGGTGCTTTATGCCGGTCTTTTTCGACTGTTGCAGGGCAAGCTTTATTACCCTTTTTTTGACCATCCTGATTACAGCCTTCCCTTTCAGTTGCTGCTTTATCTGAAACAACTGTCTTGCCGGCAGGTTATGCATATTCACTATTCCTATGACTGGGTATTTTTCAATGCTGGTTGCAACCTCCTGCAGTATTGCCCTCTTTTTTTCTGAAACCATGTCCATCACAACTCCAGCTTGACGGGGCGGCTCATCGTGAGCTTCACCATGATATTTTTTATGTTGTTCTTGCCCTTGGGCAAGTGATCCCTGACGAAATTATAAGTATCCTCTATATTCTTGGAAACGTGCTCATCAGGCATGGTCTCAGTGCCAACCCGCACCTGTATGACAGGGGTGTTCGTGAGCCTTATCCTGACAGAACCTTTGGCCCTTTTGATCATCCCCTCGAGATTTATCTTTGGGGGAACGGGCTTCGGCATCTTCCCCCTTGTACCAAGGATAGCACCAAGCTCCTTCCCTATGAGTGGCATGAGAGGTGCCTCGCCAAACCACCAGTCATAATCCCTTGCAAGTTTTCTGAGCTTTTTCTTGTCCTTGCCAAGGGGCTGTATCTCCGTCTTTGTGATTACGAGGTCTGCGTGTTTCTTTGCCTCGCTTGAGAGAGAATCAGTCACAACAGCTGTTTTTACACCCTTTCCAAGACCCTCGGGCAGGAAAAACTCGAGGTTTAGCCTGTTCTCGGGCTTCTTCAAGTCAATATCCCTTAGAACGAATATCAGGTCCCATGACTGTGCAAATTTTCTGGGCTTGGACTTTTCCTTAGCTTCTTTGAGTTTTTCTGTTATGCTCATGCTGCATCCCTCCTACCGAAGTAGTTTAACGGAATTAGTTAAATATGGCGGTAAACATTTAAATTGTTTTCGCATATGTTTTGAGCGTTCCAAGGGTGTGCGTGTCGTGTTCGGTGAGATAAAGCACCCTTGGCTTTACGCTGTGCTCCACATATGGCAGCCTAGCCAAAAAAGAGATTATTATGGAGCCGGATCTTATCATTTTCGGGTCTTCGATGTCATGTGGGAAGTGCAGTTTTTTATGCTGGCTGAGAATTTCCCAGAAATGATGAAATTCTTGCTTAAGAACGGTTCTTTCCTTTTTTGTCAGCTCAGAACGCAGCACTATCTTGTCTTTATGGACCGCCAGTATCTTGTTTTTAACACCCCTCGAAAGCGTTGATATGCTTTTCTTACCGCTGGCCAGATTTGTTATGTCTTTCCAGACAGCTTCTGCTGATTTGTGCATTACACCCAGCGATTTTTGAGACAACAAAGCCCTTGAAACGAGGCTCAGCCTGTTTTCAATGTCTATCATCTTGCCCGTGAGCATCGTGTACCTGCGCTCAACATTCTCCTCAAGATCCGTCCTTTTCCTGTCCAGCTTGTGCAACCTGCGCTCATGGATATCTTTTATCCCTTGGGTCAGTTCGTACTGCCTGTTAAGCCAGTTTGTCATCTTTTTCATCGTCTCTTTGTTTTCCAGAACCTCCTGCTTCATTTTCTTATGAAAGACGTAATCTCCAACCTTCGCGAATCCGGCCACGATCACGACAAATCCCAGAATAACACCAATGGGGCTGTAAAACCACAAATTGCCCAATATTATCGAAATTTGCAGCAAAACAAACAGCATCCAAAATATTTTATCCCACTTGTTCATGACCATTAATTGGGAGCAAATAATTTAAGTTTATCGGTGAAAACAAGCAACCTCTATCGCATTTTTTTAGAAAAAGTTTAGAAAAAAGATGTTCTTAATTTCATCATTCCCGCTCTTTTCCCTCTTTCTTTTCTGGCGGAGTCCCTTCTTTGGAGGGGGCGGCTTCCTCCTTTCCTTCCTCGGCAGCCTCTCCCTTCTTTTCCTCTTCACCTGCTTCTTCCGGGGCGGCTTCCTCCTTTCCTTCCTCGGCAGCCTCTTCCTCCATCACGTGCACCTTGTCCTCTTCGGCCTTTCTGAGCTCTTCTTGTGTAACAGCTCCCTCCCCTATTGTTACCCCCATGCTCCTGCAGGTACCTTTTATCTGGTTGACGCTCTGCTCCTCATCAGAGCCGAATTTGGCCTTTGCTATTTTTTTTACCTGCTCAGGGGTCAGGTCGCCGGCCCTGTCCTTTCCGGGCAAGGCCGAGCCCTTCTCTGTATTCAATTCTTTGAGTATCAGCGCCGATGCAGGGGGCTTGCCGACTTCTATTCTGAATTCCTTGGTGCCGGTGTCCACAATTACCTTCACAGGGACCTTCATACCGGCCATTTCCCCGGTCTTTTCGTTGATATTATCCACGACGGCTTGTATGTTCACGCCCAAGGGGCCCAGTGCCGATCCCAGGGGAGGCGCCGCGGTGGCCTTGCCTCCCTCCACCACAACAGCTACTGTCTGTTCCATTACACTCCCTTTGACCTCTTGATGACTTTTATGAATTCCATGGCTATGGTCACGGGTATTGGTATGCTGGCCTCCAACAACTCTATCGTGACCTCGTTTTTCGTTTTATCTATCCTTTTTATCTTGCCCTTTTCACCCTTGAAAGGACCGCCTATTATCTCAACAATGTCATCCTCGCTAACCTTTATCTCGGCGGTCTTGGTTTCCATGAAGTGCTGTATGTCGGTGATTTTGACCGGGGTCTCTATCAGGCCCTTGGTGTGCATCACGCCCCTGAGTGCCTTGTGTATGTCGCCCGTGCTGCCCTCTATGAATATGTAGCCCTTTAATTCCGCAGGGTGAATCACAGCTTGCACGTCCAGATTATCCGCTTTCACTCTGCTGTTGATCATGTCCATTACGATGTCCTCCCGGCCCGATGTTGTCCGCAATGTGTATATCATTTTCATTTCCATAACCACCTATATCCCCAAAAAGGCAAACATCAAGAATATCGCGAAACCTATGACTCCTATTAACGCTATCCCAAGCATGCATATCTTGGATGAGTTTATCACCTCATCCCTGCTGGGCTTTCTGGCCACATGCAGCACCCTTTTCCATTCCAGTATTTTTGACTTGATGTTGATTTTCACTCTACCAGCCCGCTAGATTTTATCCAGTTGAATAACCTAAATATTATGTTATAAATAAGTTAATATAAAACACTGGCGTGAATAAAAAGGGAATTGGGGGGAACCCCTTATTTCCCAACGAAGTCTATGCCAAGAACCTTTTCGATTTCCTTTTGCTTTTGCTGGGTGTATGTCTTTTCCGGGCCGTATATCTGGGACGACTTGACGCCGGTGACGATGAGCATGGTCCGGACGCTTTCACCAAGCGCCTTGTCTATCTGCGCTCCCCATATTATCTTGGCTTCCGGATTTATCTTGTTGTTCACTGCTTCGACTATCTCCTGGCACTCCTTGATGGTCACGTCCTCCCCGCCGGACACGTTTATCAGGGCACCATTGGCACCCTCTATGTTGACATCCAGCAACGGGTTGCTGAGCGATTTTTCCACAGACTCAACGGCCCTGTTTTCGGAATCAGATTCGCCCATCCCTATCATTGCAAGGCCGCCTGAACTCATCACTGCTCTTACATCCGCGAAATCCAGATTGACCAGACCAGGCTTGGTTATCAACTCTGCTATGCCTTTGACGGCATTCACCAGGATCTCATCAGCAACCTTGAAAGCCGTCAGGATGCTGACGTCCGGGACAATCTCCAGCAGCTTGTCATTTGGTATCACTATCAGCGTGTCCACGACGGACTCCAGATTCTCCAGGCCTTCCTGTGCATTATTGCTCCTCTGCTTGCCTTCCATGGCAAATGGCAAAGTGACTATACCCACCGTGAGGGCACCAACCTTCTTGGATATGTCGGCGATTACGGGACTGCCGCCCGTTCCTGTCCCTCCGCCAAGGCCGCAGTCTATGAAGACCATGTCGGCTCCCTCGAGAGCCTTCTTTATTTCCTCCTTGGACTCCTTTGCGGCTTCGGCTCCTATGCTCGGGTCTGCTCCTGCACCAAGCCCTCCTGTTATATCCTTGCCTATGAGAATCTTCCTGTCGGCATCGGTGTACAACAGGTCCTGTGCATCGGTATTAATGCCTATGGTTTCTGCACCGACGATACCTACCTGCATCAATCTTGATATGGTGTTGCCTCCGGCACCTCCAATTCCAATGACCTTGATTTCGGCCTTTCTGGATTCAAGAATCCTTCTGAGCTCTTCGTCCATTTCATCGTCTCTTTCCACCCTTTCCGTCACTTCCGGCGGACTTTCAGCTTCTTCCAGAGCGGAGTTGATTATCGATTCAGCAGTCATATCAGTACCCCCCAAATATTCATTATCTTAACACCATCCAAACTGTGTAATTCGGTTAAGATTTCAAGATTTTTAAAGTTAACTATTCTCCAGTCAACTTGTAGGCGTGTTTATAAGAATAAAAATGGAAGTTAGATATTTAAGCCTTTCCCTGCGGGATTCTTTTACCATCACTTTTCTCCGCCGCCGGCTTATCTGGTTTTACCTTGAAATTCACGGAGTCAACACCAGGGCACCATTTAAGCAAGGTCTCTTCGATGAGCTTCTTTATCATGGGATTGACGTCCTTATCGGGCAATATGCCGGCTTTTTTGCCGGCGATGTTCACCTTTCCGGCCACACCGTAGTATTCAAGCAGCGACTCCACCATTTTCTTGGTGTCCTTTATCTCAGCAACGATTTCCACGGCGTAGTTAAGCTCCTTTCCCGCGAGGGGGTGGTTGAAATCCACCCTCACCCTGCCTCCGGCAACAGACTGCACCCGTGCGTTCCTGCCGTCTATGTTCAGGACCATACCGGGAAACGGCGTGATCTTCTGGCGCATGAATTTCGCAATGGAAAAGATCTTAATCAGTTCAGGCCTTCTTTGTCCCAGTGCGTCGGCCGGGCTGACATCGAATTCCCGAGTCTCACCCGGCTTCATTTCCAGCAGTTCGCGCTCCACACCCTGGATTATCATGCCACCGCCAAGGATTGTCAGAACCGGGCCGTATTTTTTCTTCTGGTCATACAAGCCGCATTTCTTGGCATCTTTCTCCTTTGTCAGGTCAAAGACCTCTCCCGTGGCCTTCACCTTTCCAACAAAATTTATCAAGATCCAGTCCCCGCTCTTCATTTTCTCACCTTGCGCTGTGCCCCGTCCACGAGGGGCAAATAGCTATAATAGCTCAGTGCTATTTAAATTTATCATAAGCTTGCGAGAAAACCCACACCATTTATGGGTGGGGCTGTCATGGACGCTGAGCTCCACCCGAATCAAAATATCTCTTAAAAGTAGACTTTACTCCGTGGAACCACCCGATTCCCATACCCACCCCGGTGATCAGCCAGTAGCTCACGCCTCTCCACAGCATGATGGACGTCGCTGCCGTGGCAGGGGACACCCTCATCAACCCCAGAATGATCATGGTGCTTGATTCATATGCTACGAGCCCTCCTGGTAACAGGGGGATCAGCCCTGCAAGCACGCCTACCCCCAGCACCATGGCACAGGAGTACAGGCTCATCTCAATCCCCATTGACAAGAGAATCAGATAAAAGCATAAGACCTCCAGCATCCTTTCGGTCAGCCCCAACAACAGCGAGGCAGCCATCACGTCCTTTCTTTTCAGCGAATCCCTGATGTTCTCCCTGAAGTTCACCACACTCTCGGGTATCTCCTTCCCAAACTCCGGAGAGAATCTAGAGACCAACCCTGAAATTTTTCTGGCAGAGAGGGCCAGCAGCCTTTTGTTGAAAAATAATACATAAAAGACAAACATGGCGGGTAAGACGATGGCTGACAATAACGTAATAAGCGAGAACCAGTTCAGCATGCTGAAAATGAGCAGGCCTACGGCCCCGAAATAAATCAGCACAAGAAGGCTTGTTGCAGTTACGAAGGAATCCGTGGTCATGCTGGCGAAGACATCCCCCTTTCTTGCAGAAATCTCCTTTGCAATCATGTATCCCTTTACTGGCTCGCCCCCGAACCTTACCATAGGGGTTATGTTGTTGAAAGCCGCTCCTATGAAAGCGTACTTGATGACGGTGCGCCAGCTCGTATCTACCCCGACGGAGTTGAGCAGCAGGTTCCACCGGACGCTGTAAACAAACATCATTGCAAATGGAAGGCCAACGATCAAGGGGAGATAGACCGGGTCAATGCTCAGAAGAGCTGCTGCCACGTCCTGCATCCCAACCCATTCGAACAGCAAGAAAAAGAGGACAGCGATGCCCGCCAAAGCCAGCAAAAAAACTTTCTTCATGTTTAATATAAAGGCGGGGTCCCTATAATATTTTTTATGCTTGGATTGCTTTTGTCGGTTTTCGCTGCTGTATTATTCGGGTTTTCCACGGTCTTGCAGAAGCACTGCCTGCGTGGACTGCCAAGATTTTCCTTCAAAAAAGTCATTAAAAACAAGTTATGGCTGTTGTCACTTTTGATCGGTCTGACTGGCATTTTTTTCTACCTGGCAGCCCTGCGTTACGCAGAAATTTCCATCGTCCAGCCCATGCTTTCCATATCAATAGCGATACCCGTGCTGGTCGGATGGTTAAGATTTGGCGAGAAAATCGGATTCAGATGGGTTCATATATTACTTATAATCGCGGGGGTATTGATGCTGTCGCTATGAAAAACAAAGAAGTCATACTGAGCGGAACATTGACCGGGATTTCAGGCCTATTTGCAAGGATAGCGATGATCAACGCAGGTCCGGGTTTCACGTTTGTATACAGCTTCCTCTTTAACCCCTTTCTGTGGCTGTCCAGCGCGTTCGGCATGTTTGGCTTCGCCTATTTGCAGCTTGCGTTGCACAAGCAAGACATATCCTTTGTTGAGCCGGCGGTCTCTTCGCTCGCCATCATAACCCCTGTCGTGCTCGCGGTTGTCATCCTCAACGAATACGTGCCGGTGCCCAGATGGATCGGGGTGGGACTGCTGCTTTTGGGCGTTATCGGGATTCACAGGGGAGAGAAGAAAAGTCTGATCGGCATCTTGACCGAGAAATTGCATTAGGACACCAGAATCAGGCAGGCCCTGAATCACATCTCGAATTTTTGTTTTGCATGCATGTAATTCTTATCAGGCAACCTCTATCCCAGGCTTTCCCGGAATCGCCTGCTTGGCCTTTTTGGATGCAGAATGCTCGGCCAATTGCACGACAACCTCACAACCGGATTCTTCTTCCAGCGCTCCGATCAACTCGTTCAAGATAGCGAACTCTTCCCTTCCGCTGAGAATCGTGGCCGGGATTTTATCAGGGCTTTTGACGAGGCCGGGAACCAGCCTGCCCATCTCTTTTCCAAGCTGCTTGAATTTTTTCCTGGCAAGCACAGCCTTCATTATTTTGCCCACATCCCTCGTCTTTTTCATCTTCCTTTTCACCATCCCGAACAGCTCGTATTTCCATGCCGGCGCTACGACCAATTCTATCCTGGACGGCTTCATTTTCGCCAGCAACAGAACCTGGGCTATGTCCGCATTGAGCTGAGAAATCAAGTTCTCGATCGCTATCGCCTTTTTGTCCGCTTTCCTGCCAGCAGGCCACCTTGAGACAGAAACAAAGCCGGGCATGCCGATTTTTTCCCACAACTCTTCCGCAAGATGGGGCGCAAATGGAGACGTGAGCTGTATCAGGATCTTTACGGAATCGCCAAAAAGGTTACGATTGACTTTGTCGCTTTTAGCATATCCGTGCAAATAGCTTACGAACCCCATGATGCTGCTCACCGCAAGGTTGAACTGGAAGGCCCCGATCTGCCCGCTGGCTTTTTCGATTGCTAGGCAAAGCCTTGCCTCGAGTATTTTATCGTGGACGCCGACGGCCTTGTAATTGCCAAACGATATTTTGTCCAGATTATCAAGCACGAGCTTGTAGACCCTTTTGAGGAATCTGTAAGCTCCCTGAACGCCCTTCTCGCTCCACTCCAGCTGGCTTTCCGGCGCCGCAACGAACAACAGGAACAGCCTCGCGGTGTCAATGCCGTATCGCTTTGACATCTCTTCCTGCGTCACGACATTTCCGAAGGACTTGCTCATCTTGTGGCCGTCCTTGTAGACGATCCCCTGATTGAACAGCGAGTGGAAGGGTTCATCAAAACCAACCAGACCCATATCATGCAAAACCATCGTGAAAAATCTCGCATACATCAAATGCATCACGGCATGCTCCACGCCCCCTATGTACTGGTTGACGGGCATCCAGTAACGTACCGCCTTTTCGCCGAATGCGAATTTCCTTTCCTTGGGAGAGCAGTACCTGAGGAAATACCAGCTCGAATCAACGAAGGTGTCCATGGTATCCGTCTCCCTTTTAGCGGGCCCTTTGCATTTCGGACATTTCGTTTTTATGAAGGAGTCCAGAGAAGCGAGTGGGTTGCCATGGCCTGTCAACTTGACACTGGTCGGCAATATTACAGGCAGGTCATGTTCAGGTACAGGAACGATGCCGCACTTGTCGCAATAGACTATTGGAATCGGGGTCCCCCAGTATCTCTGCCTGGATATCAGCCAGTCCCTGAGCTTGTACTCCACCGTGGCCTTTCCCGAACCCAGCTTTTCGAGGTACTTGGTTATCTCTTCTATCGCTTCGATGTTATTCATGCCGTCAAACTGGCCTGAATTCACCATGTTGCCTTGCTCGCAGTAAGCCCTTTTCATTTCATCTGGATCCAGCTCATGGTAGGGATTCTGTATCACGACCTTTATGGGTATGCCGTATTTCTTCGCGAACATGAAATCCCTCTGGTCATGCGCCGGAACGGCTATTATCGCCCCGGTCCCGTATTCCATCAGGACGAAATTCGCTATGTAGATGGGAATCTCTTCACCGGTCACGGGATGTATCACGTATCTCCCTATGAACATCCCATTCTTCTCTGATTCCTCAGAAGTCCTGGCAAACCTCTCCTCCAGCATGACCTTGCGGATGAATTTCTTGACCTTGGCTTCGTACCTGGTTCCCTTGACAAGCTCCATCACATCGGGGTGCTCTGGCGCGTATACCATGAAGGTGATACCGAACAACGTGTCGGGCCTCGTGGTGAAGACGGAAAGCGTCTTATCAGAGTCCTTGATCTTGAAGTCTATCCTAGTTCCCTCGCTCCTGCCGATCCAGTTCTCCTGCATCTTCTTTACGTTCTCAGGCCAGTCAATCTTGCGCAGCCCGTGCAGCAGCCTGTCGGCATATTTTGTTATACCCAAGAACCATTGCTCCAGGTTCTTGATCTCCACGTTGCTCTCGCATCGCCAGCACTTGCCCTGCTCTACCTGCTCGTTTGCGAGAACGGTCTCGCACTTGGGGCACCAGTTTACAGGCGCCAGCTTCTTGTACGCAAGCCCCCTTTTGTACATCTGCAGGAAGAAGAACTGGTTCCATTTGTAATAGTCCGGATGACAAGTGGCTATCTCCCTTTTCCAGTCATAGGAAAGGCCCAGTGCTTGCTGGTTCTTCTTTATCCCGGCTATCGCATTCTCGGTGTAGACCCTTGGATGGGTCTTGTTCTTTATCGCAGCATTCTCAGCGGGCAGCCCGAAAGCATCGTATCCCATCGGATAGAGAACGTTAAGCCCCTGCATCCTCTTGTGCCTTGCCACGCAGTCGCCCATCGCGTAGTTCCTGATATGCCCCATGTGCAGACCCGCCGCAGATGGATATGGAAACATCTCCAGGACGTAGTATGGCTTCCTTTTCGGACCTTCCTTCACCTCGAAAATCTTAGCCTTCCTCCACTTCGCCTGCCACTTCCTTTCGATAAGCTGGAAGTTTATCTTTTGCATATTAACCAGAGAGCCGCTTGAGACCACTCAACTTGTTGGGTGGTAGTTTACATCCATCCCTATCTATCTATTCATAGCCTTTTTCTTATAAATTGTATCGTTTGGCGCTATGCAGTCGCGATAAACTGCGATATTCCTTGACGCTCTGCCGACGAAGTTTTCATTCTCAACCCCTCCCGCGAACACGGACTTGGAGAAGCGCACCATGCAGAAATTCTCCTCATAACTGACCGTGAAACCGTTTCTGTGCGCGTTTCCGTTCCCCGGCTCCGACCGCTCCCACTGCACCCATTCATTTCCAAGCTTGTCCAAAACATCGGGTTCTACCCGATACCTGCCGTCAAACGCGTGCCTTAATTCTTCCAGGGAGCTGCCTCTATACCCGTTTCTGTTTATCCAGGACATGAGAACCTCCTTCCCGCTTTTAAAATAAAACAAAAACCCAATCTCCTTTCACCAGAAGAATCGCAGCTTTTCACCAGAATCACGAAAAAGGATTAGAGTCCAGAAACCGGAAACGAATGAAAAGCTCTTTTACAAGAGCACCAACACTGCCACAAGCAAGACCAGAGAAACTACACTAAAGAAATCGAACTCAAATAAGGTGTGTGCCTTGCCTGTTAACGACATATTAACTTATATGGGGGCATCAGATATTTAAGCGCAAGTCAAAGGTAGGTCAAAGCCATGGTTCATTGTAATGCATCATCTCGATTTTTTCCACGCCATAGAAAAAATTGAAGATAAAAATAGCCAAAACCAATAATTCACTATGAAACCTCTTCATGTTGCAGTGCTGATTTTCGAATTCCTTTTCTCCATCACAACCGTGACAGCCCTGGCCTGCAACACCGGAGCGGATCAGCAACCGTGCGATGGCATCGTCAATAGCACGGAGCTTTTTAGCTACATAGACGAATGGTACAAATGCTCCGCTTGTGTGCCTGATTTGTTTGACGCAATCACAGCATTTTTCACAGGGCAGGCGCCATGCACAAATGATCCTGGGTGCTCTGCGGATGGTGACTTCTGCGATGGCTCGATGCATTATAATTGCACCATGAATGAAAGCGACGGTTGTCTGGACAGGATTGATCTGGAGGACTGCGCCTCCTCCGGCAAGATATGCGTGGGCGGGCAATGCCAACGGCCCCCTGGGGATGTTTACTATGTTGATGCGAATATCGGCATCGATTCCTGCAACACCTACTCAATTGCCGGACGGGATTGCAGCGGCAGCGACGGCATAGCTTTCAAGACGGTGCAGGGGGCAGCAAATGTTTTGACTGCGGGAGACACCGTGTATGTAAGGGAAGGAGCATACCACGAGGAGATCAGGCCCAAAACCAGCGGTTCTCCAGGAAAATATATTGCATACCTTGCATACCCCGGAGAGAGGCCTGCTGTTGACGCTTCGATGGAACTATTCGGATGGAAAAAATGCGATTCAGAACCTGAATGCCTGGGCAATAAGAATTGGTCGAATATTTATTACACTGCAATACCTGAGGGAATCTATCCGCTCGGCACGGTTGTTTATGAAGATGATAAATTATTGAAACTCGCTCAGGATCCCAACCAGCCCGATGAATTCTATAGTGATGATAGGGACCATTTCATATTTGTTCCCGGACCAACATGCTCGAATGTCTCTGCCAGGGATCCTGCGTATTTTACACAAAGCGATCCAAATTATTGGGATGGTGCTTATGTTGCCTATTATGGCGGGAACAATAACGTTGTTTACAAAAAGATTGCTTCATTCAACCCCTCAAACAATGAGGTTTTCTTTGAGGGCAAACTGCCTTTTGCATGCAGTCTTGGTTATGACAGGTACTCTGTTTTGAACCACATGGATGCTTTGGATAAACCAGGAGAATATCATATTGATAACTCCACCGGGGAACTGAGGATTTTTGTATGGCCAAGCGATGCCGGCAACATCGATGATAACAAAATCACGTATTCCGACCTGAACAATGCATTTTATCTGGCAGGGCAGGGATATTTGAGAATAGAGGGATTTGAAGTAAGGAAACAAGCAAGGGCAAGCCCAACCGACTATCGGGGTGGAACGGGTTTCGTCAATCCTGCCGGTTTCAGCGGGCCTTATAGCAATTACATCATAAGGAGCAATGTTATCTGGGGCGGGAAGTCAAGTGCAATTACCCTTACAAGATGTAACAATTCAGTCGTTGAAAATAACACCATTTATGATCAGTTTGGGAAAGGGATCATCCTGACCAGTCATTATAACACGACCATAAGAAAAAACTATGTCAGGAGGACAGGCAGCACCGCAATAGATTATTATTACACCCATCACTCCAATATCACCAACAACACTGTTGAAGCGGTTCATGGGCATCACGCCAACGGTCTGACCGTTTATCTCTATAGTTCAAACATACTGATGTCAGGAAACAGGGTTTATGGCAACAGAATCACGCTCCAGAATTCCCACGATATCACGATTGAACGTAACCTGGCCGGTGGTATAAGCTGGTGGGGCAGCAGCGCAGACAGCTATCCGGAGAACTTTACAGTAAAACAGAACACGTTCCTGGAAGGGCTCACGATTGCCGGGGATGTGAAGAACATAATGTTAAAGGATAACATCCTTGGTGGATATGGTGAAAATGATCAGGTCCAGGCAAGCCACAATCTTTATACATCACTGGCCTGGGATCAGGGAGAACTGGAAAATACCGGAATATATGATCCAGATACAAGAGAGATATTCCTGGATTATGACAATTTGGATTACAGGCTAAAGAGAGGCGTGATAGTTGGTGAGCCCCCAAAGACCGCAGACCCTTGTTACATGTCTTCTGCCGGTGATCACGTAGGTGCGTTTCCTTGCATTGACTGCCAGGGAGATGATCCCGTGGCAATCTTTGATGCTGACAAGACAAGCGGATATGAAATACTCGAGGTCAATTTTGACGCATCAAAATCGCTTAGCTGCGATTCCGAAATCAAGAGCTATGAATGGGATTTCGGAGACGGCGGAACAGTTGCAGGCCAGAAGGTTAGCCATTCATTCAATGCCGGTTCCTATGTCGTGACACTGACGGTCACGAATTCTTTGGATAAATCCAACAGCGTGACCAAAACCATCAATGTACTGCCCTCCGCCGTTCCGAATCTCGTGCTTTACCTTTCCCTTGATGATACCTTGTATGACTTTTCAGGAAAAGACAATTATGGGGAATGGAGAAATGGCGACGGGACATTCGTTGATGGCGTCTCAGGGAAGGCCATCTACCTGGATGGAACAGAGAACGGTCCTTATGCCCTTGTTGAAAGGGACGGGACATTGAGCGGCATGGGCGAGTTGACAATATCCATGTGGGCAAAGAAGAGCACTCCTGACTCAGGCGGGGAATTGTTAAGGAAGCACACCTCTTATCACATACAACTGAGCACCAGCAGCAATAATAGAATCTACCCTGGACTATCCACTACAGAAACGGAAAGCAAGTACCCGGCAATAACAACGGAAAACATATCCAATGCAGACTGGCATCATTATGCATTAACGTATGATGGAGCCACTGCAAAGTTTTTCGTGGATGGCAGCTCCGTTTGGAGCGATTCTTATTCAGGAAATGTTGTGGAATCTCCTACCAGGGATGTTTATATTGGAAAGGATCCATGGGGGAATTCTTTCGACGGATCTATAGACGATGTCATGCTATACGACAGGGCCTTGACCGAGCAGGAGATTTCTAACATTTACAATTCACTGAAATGAATTGGACATGGTAACGGTATTGATAAGAATTTAGAATTTATACCGATAAGATAAAGAGAGATGGAACTGGCAGAAATGACAACCAATTTATAAAATTAAAGCAACAGGCGACGGTTTACGGTTGGGAATATTTCCATGTCTAAGCATTTCCATTCTTCTCGATATATCTAAATCGCTTAATCAATGATTTTCTTTCCTCAATGATGTGCTTTTTTCTTTCAATTCGTCAATGCTGAGATCAGTCAGCTTCCCTGTCATATAGGCCCTGGTCATTTGCCTGGCTTTGCCCTCATTTTCGCTCGGGCTTGCCTGATTCGTCCCGCCCTCGCCTACCAGGTCCGAGACGAACAGGTTAATCACAGCCTCCCTTAACCCATCTCCCATCTTTGTTGAAGTCACTTCCCTTATCAGATATCTCGTATCACTCCCTTCAGTGTATTTCGCTGAGCAGACATATCTTCTCGGGATTCCATCGAACCCAGCCATGAGGAATCATTGGAAAGAAAATGCTATGCGGGTAGCGGAGCAAAAACGAACTAAACTGCAATAATGGCGGGCACTCTATAGGGAAAATGAAAAATTATTCGGAAATATGAGTAACACTGATACTGAAAATGCTGTGCAAAAAGGCTTCATGTTAATTATTTATTGTTTTTTTAGTTTATTGTAAATTTCTGGAAATCAGGCACAACCGCTTCCTGTCCAGTTGCACGAGCCCAGACCGCAAGGGTCGTATTCGCATGCTCTTTGATTATTTCCATAATCAGAGCAGCTGCCGGCTTCAATGCAACTGCCACTAGTGCAGGAGCCCCCCCCTTCACATGTGTAATTAACATCCCCAAAGCAATTGTAGTAACCATTTGAATATAAATCAGTTCCATCATCCCTTGTCCAGATGCATCCATAATTTGCCCTGTAAGTATCCCACATATTTTCAGGGAACCTGGTCCACTGCCTTATGTAACTTCCCTTATTGCCCAGTTGTTCTTCTATGTCGAGATAGCGGTCAGCATAGTCAAAGAGTCTATCGTGATTCCACAAATCTCTAACTCCCATATTGTGGGCGGCAAGAACAAAACCAGCCCAGGAGTTGGCAGTGCAGCACCGTCGATAAGAAAGGTACCAATCTTTGCCATCCTGACCAATATAAGGTGAATGGCGTATTCCCCACTCAGGAAGGCCGACATCTTCTGCTTGATAACCGCCATAGCCATAATTGTAAACCCCCGGACTTGTCTCTTGAACATAAAAAGTTTGACTATCTTCCCCAAAATGAACATAGTCTGGAGGAGGATTGTCTGGTCTATAACCACTGGTGTAAAGATAATCTCCTGATCTGCTTCCTATTGCTTTCATTTCAGGATCACCTAGAATTAATCCTGCAAAAAGAATAGGCCATTTACGGCCACTGGCATGGCCGCCGTTGGGGGCCCAATTATTCTGTCCTCCATCCTGAACAATACCATAAAGGTCAATTCCTAACTGGACAAAACGAATAAGGAGAGTCTCCTTTTCCTGGTCTGTAAAATCCAAATGTAACATCAAGGCGCCATTACCGATTTGATCGGAAAGATCCCGGCCATAATTGGGCATATTATCACTTGGATGAATATAGGCACCTGTCCAACCACCAGCATGATCTAACCAAGGCCTCTCAAACATGCGCTCTACAGAATCCCACTGTTCATCACCTACTTGCTGCTTTAATCTTGGTGCACTAGCTGCAGGGGCAAGCCGTGAAAGTAATGAGTAATTCAGCTGGCTTTTATTGAATTTAATATCTTTTGAAAGATTAACAAACGGGGGCCTAAAACTTCCAGCAGGAGCAGGATTATCTAAGACTGTTAGTACCGCTCCTGTCTTTAATTGTGGCCGATAACCAGCTTCTGTAATGCTTATGCTGGAGATCAAGGAAGAACCGGGTTGAACAACTAAAGTATTACTGGAAGAAAGATCCTGCCCATTAGGACGGGCAACATTTAGACTTGGATTAAAACCGGGACCAACCATTGAACTATCATATCCTTGCGCTCCCAAGGTTGGCGAGGGGTTAATCATAGAGCCATGCATTACCCTTCCAGCAATATCCGTAGACACAGGATCTATAATTATGATAGTAAGAGGCCCAACAACCCACCAATCATTATTAGTGAATTGTCCGCATGGATAACTTTTATCAAAAGTCCAGGTTATACCAAACTGAGAAATGCTATTGCACATATCAACAGGAGCTAGCTCACATTGTCCTGATGTTAAATTCCACTGACATCCCCCGCTGATTTCGCAAGGATTGTTATTACAATTAACAGAATCGGTATAATTACTACAATAATCTATCCCATAACAAGGATCTGGTATACAATCAAATAAAACATCACAAATTTCTCCTGCGTTACATTTACTATCATTGGCGATATTCTCACAAACATCCATTAATTCATCACAAACATCGTCTGTGCATGCAATATCGGGGGTTTCAGAACAATCTCTATCACTTCCTCCTTGACAGCTTCCTGACAAGCAGGTTTGTCCGATTTTGCAATATAAAGTATCACAACTTGCACTATCATTATAGTTATACGCACAACCCTTTGAATCATAATAATCATATCCTCCCAATTGTTCAGGATCGCAAGCCAGCAAGGTGTAACATTCTGTTGCAGAACAATCACCAATATCACTACACTCTATTCCTATGCTCATAATCTGATTAATTTCAGTTTGAGTTAAACTTCTGTTGAAAATAATTACATCATCTATGTAACCATCAAAGACAGCATAATCATCCTGTTCCCGACCCATGTTAATTGTCCTGTCATTTGTAACTCTGCTCCCACTTAGCGTACCTGTTGTCTGCTGCAGAACCCCGTTCACATAGACTTCCAGCGTTGAACCTTTTAACTGGCCTAAAACATGCATCCACTGATTTGCCGGCAGTGCCGAATCGCTTATTGCCCGATCCCAGGCAGCGGTCCTTACAGCCAATCTTATTTTCTCGGTTGTACCCTCAAACTCAAAACTCCACCCCGAATTTGAATTTGGACCCCACTTTGACACAACGCCTGCATATGCGTCGCAACAACCCGTGTTAAGATTAACCCATGCACTGACTGCAAAGTCCCCGCTAGCAAAGTCAAACATTGCCTCATTGGCAACATCAACATAATCCCCGCTTCCATCTAGACCAAGAACATCTTCTCTTATTGCATCACTGACAATAGAAGCATCACCCATCAAACTACCATTATTCCTCCCCGTTTCATCAGGAGTTATGCCAACTGTTTCTTGCTCAAACTTCCACCATGAAACATAATCCTGCGGGAAAGCGGGAGGAGTTTCAACACACTGCCCTGTTCCATTACAATAATAACTTTCATCGCAGACGCCGCAACTCCCCCCACAGCCGTCATCACCGCATTCCTTGCCAGTGCAATCGGGGACGCAATGGATTATGCCATAATAAGCTTCAATAGCTTGGAACAGGTCAGGCACGCAGGCGGAGCACATGTACCATGCGTTTATGTGGGCATTTAGCTCCGTGATATTGACAATGCCGTTGCAGTCTTTATCCGCGTCTGTGTTGCAGGGCTGGGCTGAGGCGATGAATGAGAAAATCAGGAACGAAATTAAAAAAAAGGCAGCCTGGGGGGTTTTCATACATTAACATTGTTTTTTAAAATATAAAATTCAAAGCCCAAATAATCAGTAGGTTGCCCCCGTAGCCGAGCTTGGATAAGGCGTTGGCCTTCTAGTCCATGAAAACCGTGACTGGAAGATTCGAGGTACTGCAATACCTGTGAGAGAAGCAAGCCAAAGATCGTGGGTTCAAAGCACAGCTTTCAAATAGCAGTGAAGCACAAGTATAAAATGGGAAGGCTGTAGGAAACTCCCTCCGGGGGCGTCAACAACACTATAGATACCATGAGATATTGAGACACCATGGTCTTCAAAATCGTCAAGTCAGGCAGGAAGGTCCGTTCCCTACATCGCAGTCTGCAAAGCGAGCTTGAGCTTACGAAATACATGGCGGAAAGGGAAGGGAAGGTGGACAAGCATCCATTATCGGAAGACGTTGGGATACTGAAAAAAGAGGTTGACTGGCTGCGCTTTTCGAGAGAATCGTCCCTGTATCTGAAGGGACTGGCAGCCCAGCGGGATAAAGAAGAGCAGCCGGATGAAATCCCCGTTAAAGAGCCGTCATTGCTGACGCCTTTGATCGAGGACGTTCTGCTGGATTCCGAGAAATGGTCGGGGGAAAGCGTCATAATCGAAGGGGAGCTTGAATTTTACAGCAGGAACAAGCTCGGGGAGCACTGGCACATCTTCAGCGACAGGAGCGGCATGGTTACAGCCGTGAGTGAAAAGGAGCTGGAAAACGGCCCCGGAACATTGTTCGGCATTGCCCGGCAAACCAAAGCAGGCAAGCAGGTTTTCCTGGAAATCAAGAACTTCCATCCCAGCTTGTAATCTTTACCACCGTGAACTACCCAACCCCTAAAGGGTGTGGGCTTCCTGCTTCTGCGACAGCACTTGCCCTGAAGGGGGTAGAGGTTCCGTCTCCACAGGCGTAAATTCGGACGGCTCCCGCCCTAATGCCTTGTTTAGTATGTTTATAGCAGAGTTGTAGTCCCTGTCAGCCACGAAACCGCACTGACATCGGTGCCGCCTGACAGCCAGCGATTTCTTTACTATCCTTCCGCAATGGCTGCATCTCTGCGTCGTTCCTTTCGGGTCAATCATCACAAGCTGGCTACCAGCACTTTCAGCCTTGTAGCTCAGCATCTGGATGAACCGAGACCATGAAGCATCAATTATGGATTGTGCAAGATAGTGGTTCCTGACCATGCCCGATATGTTCAGGTGCTCGACAGCTATGAAACCGCAGTTTGTTGTGTAGTGATGGGACAGCTTGTGCAGGAAGTCGTCCCTCTGGTTCACAACCCTTTCGTGAACCCTCGCGACCTTTGTCCTTTGCCTTTTCCGGTTGTTTGAGCCTTTTTTCTTTCTGGATAACCGTCTCTGTTCCCTTTTCAGCTTGTCCAATGACTTACGCAGGCATCTTGGATGGTCGGTCTTCGTGTCGTTGGTGTCGTGGACAAAGCCGTCCAGCCCCAAGTCTATCCCGACCTTCTTCGAGTTTCCCCTCTTATTAGGCTGTTCCTTCGTTTCAGCGGCTATTGAAACGAACCACCTTCCCGATAGCTGGCGTTTGACCGTTACCTGCTTTATCGTGCCTTCTATGTCCCTGTGCTTGATGAACGGTATGTCCCCTATCTTGGACAGGTGTAGAGTGTCATACCTTGTCTTGTGTTCCGTTATCCTGAACCCTGTCTGGCTGTATGTGAACGTCTTGAACCAGCCCTTGCCCTTGAACCGCAGCTTGCCTACCTTCCTGCCGTTGTTCTTGAGTTCAGATAACGCCCGAAGATTGGAGAACAGGCGATACGGTTCGTATTGCAGTGCCTTCGAGTGAACGCATCTTAGTTCCGGGAACTGCTCTTTGAGCTTGGGTAACATTGCTTGAAGCTCATACCTGTTAGGCTTGTCCTGCTTGCTAAGGCCATCAAGCATATCGTTGTAGACAAGCCTGCACTTCTCCAGCGTCCAGTCCAGTTTCCGTTCATTGTCCTTTGTCGGGTAGAGCCTGAACTTGTATGTCCTTTGCATTTTTTATCAGCCTGTTTATTATTTCATCGTAGGTTTCCCTTTTTGTGATACGGAGAGCTTTCATTCTTTCCAGTGTTTCCCTTTCTATTTGTATAGTTGTTCTTTGTTCCATACATAATAGATACATAGGCAACTATATAAAGGTTATGAATGGCTCGCTCTCATCCCGACATCTAAAGAGCGTGGGATTTCCCGCTCGCCCGAAAGTTAAGCTGACCCTCTTAACCTTAAGCTACCCCTCTCAAGCTTCCAATCCGGCCTCAATCCAATATTTTATAATAGAATAGATTACATATCCATATCTATGGGGAATGAAAAATCCTTGGTCTTTTTGGTTTTATTCGCCTGCGCTTTCATAGCCTTTTCAGTTTCAACTATGGTTCTGGTAGAAAGCCAGCCCGCCACCGATACCGGCAACAATAGCGGAGACACAGACACCGACGACACTAGCAATGCCCCCACCACTTCCAAGGATATCCGAAGTGGGGACATAGACACAATCGACATTGACATAACCCTGAATGATACCGGAGAACCATATCCGAACCTGACCGGTGCCGTTCTAAACGATTCAACCGGATACGATGAAAACAGGAGCGTGTATAACGTGAGTCCGACAGACAAGATTGCCTTGAACAGCATAGCATACATGCAGAACTACTCTTTGTTGAAAAGTGAATGGCCGAATTACAGGAATTATACAGCCTTTCGCGCGGCCTTGGGGCAAAATTATGAGGCACCGGCTGTCAATGTAACGGCCATACCTTCCCTGGTCACTGTAAGAATCCAGGCAATCGGGGCAAACAGCGCAGTCAGAATAACCATCAACAAGACAAGGGAAATGAGCGTGATGGCACTGGACATCGCTGTCAAGAACAACGTCAGTGACGTCGATGTCAGGATAGAAAAGTTGCCGGAAAGGCCCCCGGCAATAAAAGCCGAACCGCCACCAAAAGTGTACCAATACCTGCAGATCGTTAAGCAGAGGATAACCAACGAGGACATATCCGACGTAGGCATCAAATTCAAGGTCGAGAAATCCTGGCTGGCAGAGCAGAACATCACGAACCACTCCCTGGTTGCATTGTACAGGCTGGAGCACGATAACTGGACAGAACTGCCGACGAAAAAGGTATCAGAGGATGATGAAAACGTTCACTATGAGGCGTTCTCCCCCGGCCTCTCCTACTTCGTGATTGGCATAACAGCAAAAATGACATCACCCATAGAGTTCGGGATACCGACGGACAGGGACAGAGAGCTAGGAGGAGAGCCCGGCACCGAAGATAATCCTGAGGAGATATTCTTCATAAGGTTCAGCTGGGTGTTCGTGGTTGTGATCATCGCGATAGTCATACTCTTGAAATACCAACCCTTTGCCGGCAGGATAGAGGGGTTCTTGAGCAGGGAAAGCGAGGAGGACCTGCAGAATAAGCTGTCAGGGCTTAAGGGGGAAGAGGAAGAGGCCTTGAAGCGATATTACAAAAGGGTGATAGGCGAGAGGGAGCTGAATGAGATAGTCGATGACATAAAGAAGCGCGAGTTCGGAGTAGAGATGAGGATAAAGAAGTTGCAGGAAAAGAAAAAGCCCGCTGAACAATGAGGTTTCAGATTCCCTTAAGCAGCTTTGCAACCTTGTCCCTGCCTATGCTCAGAATAAATGGCGCCAGCCTGGGGCCGTAGTCCTTGGAGATCATGATATTGCACATCGATTTGAAGAACCTCCATCCTGACTTATAATTTTCATAACAGGAAGTCCAGTCTATCTTTCATGTCCCTTAACACATTCTTCAAGCTTGGCAGAGGATAAACGAGCCTGCCCAGTTCCCTTTCCCAATAAGGTTGCAGAATTTCTGCTATATCCAGCGGAAAGAACTGGTCTAGCTTTTGAAAATCGATACGCTTCACATCACATTTCTTCCTGAAAATGCGCCCGAGTTTTTCAGGGTTGACTTTCAATCCCGTTAACTTCCAGACATCATAATAGTCTCTGCATTTGCTCCGTTCTATTAACGCCCTCAGCTTCTCGGCAAATATCTCCTCAAGCGAGGCTGTTTTAATTGCAAATGCTGGATAATCCGAGTACACCCGCTTAAGGGCTTTAGCTGATACCTGATCAAGAGGTGCTTCCCTTCTAACATCTACCTTGATCCAGTTCTTACCGAGGATAGCTGCATACTGGACCTTTAACTGCAAATAATCGGGGTTCGAGTATTTGCTTTTCAGCTTAAATCTGATATCGCTCTTTTCTTTTATAAGGGCAAATATCTTATCCAGCTCGCTTGTTATTTCCGTCTGCATGCCGGTGCTGGAAAAGTCTATGTCTTCTGAGAGCCTCCACGTTTTCGGGAAATAAATCTTTGAAAGGGCCGTCCCTCCCTTGAACACAAGATTGGGAATCTTGGAAAGGCCATAGAGCAGCCAGCCCATTACATAATCCTTTTCCGTTATCGCTAAGGTTAAATTCCTCCGTCTTGCATGCTCCAAGAGATCTCTTCCATCGATCAATACACCCACCCATCAGCGCTGATTTTGCAATTGACGAGGAGATTCCACTTTGCATCATACTTTCCTTTTTTTGGAGAGATGGGATCAAGAAGCGGATATCCCTTGGAGGCCCTGAAACCTCTGAAAATCCCCTCATAATTTTCCAGCAAGTCGGTTTTATCAAGTATATAGCCCAACCTCTTTAAGATGGTCAGATTGCCCATCTTCATTGCGTACTCCTTTATCCTGGCAAAATCAAGCTCCCCATGAGAAAAATATATCGCTCTTGCCAGCTCGTCAATCCCCCCGCTATGCTCCGGATGGTCAAGGCAGTCTGCAATGGTTTTATCGGGGTCGGAGATGTTCACCTTATGCTTCTCTATCTCTATTTTCCTGATTCCGAAGAATTTCCTCCCCACCAGCTTTACGAAGTAATAGGTGCAGTTTAGAATATTCAGGGGCTTCACTATTCTGGTCGTGGCCACAAAGGTTGATCTTGGAATCTGCTCTGAAAATCCATAATGATTCAGTGCGGACCAGTATCCAACATAATAGGGCTTTGCGAGAAAAGAGGCGATAACGAAGTTATGCATGATAAAACTGTCCGCTCCCTTGACTCCCACATCCAAGGGCACAATCGCATACAAGCCTCTTTTCAGGGGCAGAACCCACTTTTTCTCGATTAATGAGTGCATGCTTTTTTTGGCATTTTCATGTACGATCTTTTTTGCGTCTTCGATGCTGAATACGGTTTTGTCTTGCCTTGCCAGAGAAGAGATAAGAAAAGATTCGCGCTTGCTCAAGCCTTTTTTATATTCTTTTGTAGAAAGTTCCATTTTTCATCACCAATTACAATATTATATAAGAGGGTTTAAATTTGTTAGTTCGGCTTCATCACCTAAAGCCCGCAAGGAAGCTCACATGCTTTAGCTGTGGGTAGCTTACTTTCAGCTAACTGCTCAAGCCTGTTCAAGGAGTTGCGCAACCCTCTTCCTGCCTATGCTCAGAATAAATGGCGCCAGCCTGGGGCCGTAGTCCTTGGAAATCATGATATTGTACATCGACCTGAAGAAGAGCTTGGGGCTCACACCCTTCTCTTTGCACAGGGCGTAGAACAGGTTCAGCAGATCCTCTTCTTCCCACTTCCTTTTGGCAAGCTCAGCTCCCAGCGCATGCACCACCTTTTTGACGTTAGGGCCGATCTTCGCCTTGACCTTGTCCTGCACCTTGAACCTGTACTTGGCGGGGGCGTACTGCTCTGCCCAGTTCTTTGCAAGCCTCAACCTTCCCATTATCGCCTCTTTCTCGGATTCGGACAGCTTGCCTTTGACATGCCCTGTGCTTTTCAGTATCTCCATGCCCCTTACCGGCAAATCGGAATCGGGCACGATTTGCGCTATGGTGACGGCGAAGTCGAAGGGGATCTGGGCAGGCATCGATCGCGGCATTCTCTTCTGCGAGATCTTGTAGAGCCTTTTCATATGCTCCTCTTCTTTCTTGTTCTCCACTTTCGTTTTGCCGAAGAAGACGGACTCGTGCATGTCGTAATCGTCATACAATTTGGGCAGATCGCTCCATGAGAAACTCCTGGTCTTCATGAGCTTCTTGTTGTAGAAGAACCTCAGCAGCTCGGGAGGGGCGCACTCAAGCCAGTCCTTGGGGTAAACGACATTGCCCAGGCTGGCCGACATCTTTTCGCCGCCTATCATTATGTGCTCATAAAGTATTGGAACCGCCATGGGAAAGTGAAACAGCCTCTCTGTAACTTCCCCGTTTATCCACAGCGCGCTTCCCGGTACCTGGTACTCCTTGCCAAAGCCCTCGGTCGCGACTTTCCAGTGCGCCCACTGGGCCGCCAGCTCACCCTTGTACATCAGCTTGCCGTTCCCCTTTGCCGGATCGTCCACGCCCTCATAGCCGCAACCCTCGGCCTTCTCTGTCCTGAACTGGTAGTCCTTGCAGACATACTCCACCTTGCCGTCTCTCCTCACATTCGTCACCCTGGGGGTTATGATCTTTCCGCACTGCTTGCATATGGGCTGCCAGGGACTCCAGTCCGGGCTGAGTCGCCTGTCGGGCGGACGGTACTTGTTTTGTATGTCCACCAGCAGCTTTGTGTTCTTCAGGATCAGCGACACCTCGTTGCTGAACGTGCCGCGCAGGTACTCCTCCCTCATGGAATAGGTCTTCATCTTGCCGTGTATGAATTTGAAAACCACTTCCAAGTAAGCCGCCTTGTGATGCTCTTCATAGCTCTTGTGGCAGCCCCAGGGGTCGGGTATATCGGTGACGGGCATACCTATATACTGCCTGTAGGAGCTGGGAACCCCCTCGGGTATCTTCCTGAGCGGGTCGACGTTGTCCGCGGTCCATATGAACTCTGCATCGTACCCCGTGTCAAGCAGGGCCTTGAAGACGGAGTCGCACCTGATGGTATCGCTCAACCTGCCTACGTGCAAAACACCGGAAACCGATGCGGCGCTCTTGACCACGTATTTCTTGAGCTTGGGGACGCGCTCATCAGTGAAGCGGAATTTCTTCCTCGTTACTATCTCCTTTGCGATCTGGTCCGCCCAGAAAAGCGATTCTCCCCTTCCATTTTTCCCGGCCATGATAATAGAATGAGGGACCTTTTTTATAAAAGTCCAAAAAGCCCAAAAAGCCCAGAGAGGTGACTGGCAAAGCAAAGAAATAATTAATTAATAATAATTAAAACAATAAATATAATATACGACTTCATTTCGAAAGGGAGTTATAATGGCAAAATTTAAATGCAGCGCCCGTCTGGAAATAGGTGGCGCTTTCATTCTCATCTTGGCATTAGGCATGGCCTTCATGCTGCCTGCCGGAGGCTCGCCGAGCACATCCGATTCAAGCGGCGTTTACCTGGAACTCATGACCTTTGGCGACGACGACTGGACAGTCAGCGCTGGCAATGAGATTTTCAACTTCTTTGTGAATAACACAAACGCTTCGCTTTCCCTGGATGAGATAAACATATCAATGCCACTAGACGGCGATGGCAATGCGACCTTCATAGCAGATGTAAGCACCATAAAGATAACCAATACGATATGGGACGATTTGCCGTGGAACTGCACGAATGCCACCATCGACGGTGTGGGAAACACGACGGTGATAAGGTGCAACACATCAGCGGGTGATGCGCTGAATAACGGTTCAAAACTTGTCATATGGTTCAATGCCACGGCCCCCACGGCTTCATCTGAAGATGTCTACCAGTGGAATGTCACAGTCAAAAACACAACAGGAACTTATAACTTTACTCAGAACCTCTCTTCAGGCGTGGACGGGCTTGCACCCAGATTCTCGGATTTCGGGATAAACGGCAGCTATTTCAAGATTGGTGACAACATAAATATTTGGGTGAATGTCACAGACGCCAGCCTCAATGACACAGGGGTGAACTTGTCTTTCCTGAACGCCAGCAATCCCAGTCAGGCCTTTCCCGGTAGCTTCATTATGGACTGTGACACTTTAGTAGGATATTCATGGAACTGCACAGCTTTACTATGGGTAGACCCCGGTTCCCCTCCACCGTCGGATACCAACTTCACCTTTAACGTGACCGCCAGCGACACCTTCGCCCATTCGAATGAAGCAACATCTCCCGACTGGTGCGTCATTGATATAACAGGACCTGTCATCCAGTTCGTCCCCGCCAACACAACCGACACAGGGAACTACTCGCAAAGCTACATAGAGGCCAATGTGACAGCCAGCGACACGTATCTTGACACCATCACAATATACGTGTACAACTCTTCGGGTTTGGTCAATTCCACGGCAAAACAAAGCTCGCCCTTTTCCGCAAACTTCACCAGCCTGCCGGACGAGACCTACCATCTCAACGCAACCGCGAACGACTCGGCCGGCAACGTCAACGCGACCCCGACGAGAACCATCACGCTTGACATCACCGCACCTTCCATCACCATCGTCTCCCCCGGAAACACAACGTACGGCAACGGTTCCGGCATACCGTTGAACTACAGCGTTGACGACAACCCGGACAAATGCTGGTACAACGTAAACGGCACGTCCAACTCCACGCCCATGGCTTGCGACAACACGACCCTCTCCCCTTTGGGTGAGGGCTATTACAACATAACGGTGTACGCGAACGACACGACCGGGAACCAGAGCTCGGCAATCCGGTATTTCACCGTGGACCTTTCATTACCGAGCGTCACGCTGATATCGCCAAAATCGGGATGGGATGATGACGGCGACGTGTTTTTCAATTATAGCGTTGTAGACGCCTTGTCATGCATCTCAAAGTGCAGCCTGTGGATGACGAACGAAACCAACCAGAACTGGCATATGGAGAAGTCGAGCTCAGATGTCATCAACAACCAGACCAACAATTTCACGGTTTCCGGTCTTTCCAGCAGCACCAACGAGAACGGCACATACAGCTGGATGGTGCAGTGCTGGGACGTTGCCAACAATTCCGCGAACTCCAGCGTTTTCAATCTATACGTCGGCGACAGGTCGAACCTGATGATTCAGGATATAGACTGGGTGAAAGACCCGACGCCGTACCCCGGAATGAACATCACCCTCAACATAACGGTAAAAAACAACGGGACCGCAGACGTCGCGGAAGACACTTGGGTCGAGATGTGCTTCGGCACCGGCTCAGACCCCTGCACCTCAGGGAAGATAGTCATCAACACCACAGTCTCGATCGCTGCCGGACCCCTTACCAGCGGCAGCGAGCACAGCGTCTACTACGAGGTTCCGGTAAACCAGAGCCATAACGTCTATTACATCAAAGCGACAGCGGACATCCATAACAACGAAACCGACGAGCAGTACGACGGAGGCGCGCCGGCAACGTCCATAGACGACAACAGCCTGACAGACCACTTCTCCACAAACCTTAACGTGACAATACTGAACATCACAAGAGGCGATGAATATCCAGCGTATCCCGGGCTTGGAGAAAACGTCACGATCGAGGTCAAGGTCCAGTACGATAACGGCACTGTGGTTCCTAACATCAGTTTTGCAAATTTCACGGTTTATGACAGCTGGGAGAACGAGAGCAAAAGAAGCTATGACCCGCAGGCGAATAAGCTTTCAGCCTTCAACGGGAGCCTGAACGCCAGCGGAATCTATACCTTCAACTACAGCGTGCTTGGCATGGATGCGGACTCTACCAAGCGGTACGCGGAATACGACCTGCACTACGTGAAGGTCAAGGCGGCTGAAACTGGTACGGGCTATAATCATAGCGGAACCAGCCCGGCAGGGGAGAGCCTTTACCACCTGTTCGCTCCTTACCTGCGGGTAGACATAGACACCGGCATCAGCTCAATAGACGTCGGGGATAGTGCGTACAGGAACTTTACATTCTGGAACAAGGGGCTGGCCAACATCACAGGGATTATAGACGTAGATCAACCAATCGACCCCCCGGCAAAAATAACCATGGCTACTATAGGCAACATTAATGGTTTGGATGCAGGTCAAGCATGGGTTGAGGAAGATGTGGCGATCGAGGCTGTAGAGGTCGGGGAAGACGTAGAGGTTAAGATAAACGCTTCCGCGACTTACGACACGGAACTCTACTGGTACACGAAAAAACTTACCATAGACGTCGTTAACGAAACCGGAGATGGAGACGGCGACGGAGACGGCGACGGGGACGAGCAGCAGTATGAATGCGCGACCAACGCCAGCTGCGCAAGCGACGAGTGGTGCTATGATTTTGAATGCGTGGACGTTGTCTGCCCGGAGGGATATTACGCATCAAGCCATAAGTGCAAGCTCTCGCCGGTCTATGAAATACATGTAATAGGGTACGAGCCGGCATTGTACGTTCTGCAGGGCGGCACCGTTGATGCAAATGTTTCTGTAAAGAACACAGGAAACAAGGACCTGAGCGTGATGCTGGAGGTGGAGACAGACGCGGCCGGCCTGAACGTCTCTGTCACGCCAGCGTCACAGGACATAGACATTGGCGACACGGGAAACTTTTCTATAACATTCGTTGTACCGGAGAACACGTCCATAGGCAACTACAGCACGAAGTACAAGGCGACCACGAGTTCCACGGCAAAGGACACGGCGAGCTTCATCCTTGTTATCCAGCCGCTTGCCGGAACCATAGAAGAGATCAAGAACTCGTACGAGAACTACACCCAGATAGTCGAGCAGCTGGTCACGGATTTCAACAACATCAAGTTATCAGGCTTTCTTTCGGGTGAAAACATGACCATGCTCGAGGCCAAGGTAAACGCGACCAAAAGGCTGTTTGATAACGCAAAAGCCGCGATGGACGCCGGGAACTACATACAGGCATCCACCCTGCTGGATGAGATAAATACCCTCGTGGGCCAGACAAGAACGCTGATGGAAGAGCTTGGCGTGGCCGAACAGGCGGTGGCCGCATCCTTCTGGAACGCCGTCATCATGTGGCTGGTCGTTGGCATAGTGTGCATAGGAGCGGTAGGCCTGCTCATATACATGCTTGTCCCTCCTCAGGGATATGCAATGGGAAAGGGATACTCAGCGGCAGGCAAAGCAACGATTACGAACAGGATAAAAGGTGCCCTGTTTCTTGTAAAGGGCAAGATTACGGGTGTCAGGGGGCGGCCAACAGCCACCGAGATAGTCAAGAGAACCGCCCCTTCGTACAAAGCCGGATACCAGAAACTCGGCTCAGGTTACGCGCCGGAAGCCGGCGGGGTCGTGGGTAAGCTGAAGAAGATTTTCAAAAGGGGATGAGTCTTCAACGTGTTAAAAATCAGACACCTAACAAAATCCCTCTGTTCCTTCATTTAGTTCCTCGCTCCAGTTGAAGCCGGACGAAGGATTAGCTTCGCTCAAAGTTTGCGAGCATTCAGCTGGAGGATTGTTGAAAGCACAACACACGGTGTTTTTGAAATTTCTCGGAAACTATCTAAATAATTTTTCCAGGTTTAATATTTTACCGAATTTTTTATACCCCTTTTCATTTAAAAAGTAGACATATCTTCTTTCGTCCCTTTTTACTCTCACTAAGCTCATATCAATCAATCCTGATGTAGACTTTCTCTTGGCCCGCTTACCTCTTTTCCACCCGTGTAAGTGACCATGAATAGTGCCGGTTTCGAGATTTAAGTATTTAGCTAACTCTTTTGCTGTTCTTGGCCTTTTCCTTAACAATTTAATAATATCCATTTTTGTTTTCCAATGTGGGCATTTCGCCTCTTTTATGATTTTATCTAGATGCGCCTGTTTTCTGTACCCTTTTGAGAAGCCAACCTTGTTTTTGAATTTAATCATATCCAAGTGATTTAAAATCCTTAAATGCCAAAGGCTCCCATCCTTATCTAATTCAGATTTTATGTTTAGTTCTTTCAAAGTTTTTTGAATCCATAAAATAAGGTTTTTATCTTTTTGTTTGAATGTAACACATTTATAGCTCTTTGAATCTGGAACAGAACCATCATCGTTATACCATGCACATAACAATTTCGCTTTCCAGTTTACTGGCATATTTTCTATCTGTGGAGTAATTTTCTTACTATCTTTTCCCAGGGAGAACTCTCCAAACAAACACAACAAGACTCGTGCAAATAAACGTGGGTATGTTAATCTTATTATCCCAGAGGATTCACTGTGATAGCAAGTTGTCGGTTCTGTACTAAATACCTTTTTCATAGCATGTCGAAATTCATCAATCAAAAATTTTTCTGTATTCGAATAACCTAGAAACATACCTTTTGTAATCCCTCCATCACCAAATACGTGGCCAATGATAGTAGCTAGAGAGTCTATATCTTCGGTATCGAATATTTTCTTAATCCTAGAAAACTCTTTGAACGGAAGTGGCATTCTACCAGCGATCCATTGGTAAAGGGTAGACTCTCTCACTTGTGGTAGCCCTTCTTTTATTTTGCGGAAAGTGGTCTTATCCCCTTTCAAGCTTAAAAATTTAGGGTAAAATAATGCTGAGTAGTATCTTTCAGGATATTGACATACAAACTCTTCATACTCAATCTTCAGCTTCATATCATATATATGATATTCATACTATTAAAGTTTATCTTTCTTGGACTTGGAAAATTTGGAAAAGTAAAATTCTAATGCTTCCCTGACAACAGCAGAAAGAGTTGGTATTTTTTTTCTTTTTCTTCTCTCGTCATCAAGCTTCTTTGCCAATTCTTCAGAAAGGTAAATTGTCACCCTCATAAGTAACATATATGATTTTCATCTATAATAAATTTGGGTATCATAAATTTTCTTACTTCGCTTGCTTTTACTCCTTCTTCAACAATAACCTTTTGATAACAGAAAAGTGAATACTACTCCAGCAAGTTCCAAAATCAGCAGACACCTTGAGTTGCAGAAGAAGCGGTGAGTGTTTGCGAGCATTCTTCGGGTGGGTTTTTGAATGCACAGCAAACAGTATTCTTTATGCCTTCGGGGCTTCTGTCTATATTTGACAGGTATTTACCGTTTATTATAAAGGATGGGGAATAACTGAGGCTAAGCGCTCCCGCAATGGCCCTGTCCGTATTGTACAAATCTTCACCTTCATTCTCCACACATTTGTCTATTGCACCGGCATCAATACCCAACTCTTGCATTATAACGGCATCCTTTTCATTGAGACAATCAACATTTCTGCATGAAGGGAAAACATTCGCTATGAACTTGTCAAGGTAGTCCCAGTATTTGGCAGGCTCTTTCTCCTGTATACACTCCTGCCTCATGTTCTCTACCATTTCATGCTCCCCATGCATGTGACTGAAGAACCTTACTCTGAAATCCGCTTTGTCACCCAGAATTCTAGCCACTGGTATAAGGTTTTTCTGCGCTCCTGTTCCTGCGGGACAGAAAGAGAAAACATGCAGTTCGACCTGAGGTCTGTCCACTTTAGGCAGGTCCACTTCGCTGCAAACTTTATCCAGCGGACTGAGCGTTGTTACGCTGAGAACCTTTATTGTGAAGACCAGCGTCTTGCCTGCCAGTTCGTGATTCATGTCTATCGTCATTTCGCCATCTTTCACCAAAACTTCCTTTTCTCCTATCATGGTCTGTATTTTCATGCCGTCCGTGGCTTTCCTCTCCAACGTGATGGACGTTTCGTTAACGGAAACCACTCCCATGTCCCAGGGCTCCATGCTGGCTGGAATCAACCGGCCTGCTTCAGCCGTCCGTTTGAGAAAAACGGTGTCTCTAACAACGTCTATAACGATCAAAGGCAGCAAGACGTTTTCTGCCTCATACGTCTTACCAACCTCAGGCTGTTCACCGAATGCTCCCTCGAACTGTTCATTGGTGATATTCAGGTTCCTTTCCATAGCAAAAACAACCGGCATGATCATTACAAGACTCGGATCCCTTGCTCCGTAGGCCTTCTCCGGCGGCAGGGTCGCGGTTTTCTCCTCTCCAACGCGCATCCCGACAACGGCTTCTTCAAAACCCTCTATCATCTGGCCTGCGCCGACCACGAACTCTATGTCCCCCGAATCGAATTCTTCGCCATTGAGCAACTTGCCTGTATACTCCACCTTCACGTTCTTCCCCGCTTTCACGATATCGCCGAGTTGGGATGCAGGCTCCGTGCCCTGCTGAACAACCTGACCGGTGATGTCTGTTGTTGTGCCCGCGGGTAAAGTGAATGTGCTCAGCCTCCACGCTACAATCGAAACAGCGACAACGAGAATCACGGCATAGATAATTTTCCTGTTATTGAGCATTTTGCCAAGGCCTGTGCCAGCCCCCGGCTTGGCCCCGGTATCACGCCTTGGTGCGGCCTTTTCGCTAACGTCTTCAACATCAGCATCGGCCTTGGATCCCAATTCTTCCTTTCTTCTGCCCCTTTTTGACATATGTTACCACGCCAGAGTGAATCTTTTGCTCATTTATAGATTAACAATTACACCTTTGATATTTAAATATGTATGGCAAAACCTTCGCATTTCCCCGTATGACCCTCAAGGTTGCAGCAACTGGCAGAACCTGCACATCTCTTTTGCCATCTGCTTTGCCGCTATGCTGCCCTCGGCGAGCCTTTTCGCAACGTCGTTCACGATTTCCATGAACCCGGGATTGTCCTTGAAAGAGCCGGATCTGCGCCCCCTGATGTTTTGCTTGTACTGGGATATGGCGGGCTGGGAGATGTCCATCTTCTTAGCCGCACCAGTCTGGGAAAAGCCGTAAACATCCATCAGCCTTTTCGCTATCATCGCCCTGGCAACGGGCATGATATCCTGCACAGCCACCTCGCACTTGCACCTCATTTGGAAGACACCCACGTGATAAACGTTTCAAATACATTCAAATACAGTTTCAATTACGCTATGAAAACTATATGCCACGAAAGCTATAACAGCTTTATAATTTAAGTTCGAATTTAAAAATAACGTGTTATGCAGGTGCGGTATGAAAATCAAAAGGCTCACGCGTGAACAGAAAAAATTGTGGAAGACGTTGCAGTTCGTCTTAAGGTTCACCCTCCTTTCCATTCCCCTCTATCTTGTCTTGTGGCTGAATCTTAGCATGCTGCCCGCACAGCACCTCGTTGCGGACCACGCGACCTGGGCGCTCAGCGCGCTTTCGTTCACCGTGACGAAAAGCGACCTGATACTGGGCGCAGGTGCAGAGAAGCCGTTCCTGTTTTACATAGGGCCTGATTGCATCGGATGGAAGTCCATGTTGTGCTTTATCGCGCTGGTCTTTGCGAGTTTGGGCGTCAGGATGAGGAAAAGGATTCTGGGCATAGTTTTCGGTATCCCGGCGATTTATCTGGGCAATCTGGCAAGGATAATCATCGTGGTTTTGATAGAAAGGAGCTATGGCCTTGAGGCGGCCCTGGTGTTCCATGACTGGCTATGGCAGGCTGGGCTTATGGCCCTCGTCCTTTCGGCGTGGCTCATCTGGCTCAAATGGGAAGATATTCAATCCTTTCTCGTTTCTTTTTGGGAACAATGGAAAAGGGGAAAGTCAAAACAGCATAAGCATATAATCAAGCTAAAAGAAAAATAAAGTATGCGCATTGACTGGATAGTAGCCGTTGTGATATTTCTCATGTTTGCAGGCTGGGCGTTTGCTTACCACTCCCTGTTCAGCGCCGGGAAAATCGTGTCGAGGTCCGAGTCCGCATTCCTCGCGGGCGAGAAAATAATCGATTACATGCAGACGGAGCTTAGCAGCGTCCCTGCCAGTTTCAACTCGAGTTCAGACCTTGATAACGTCACGCTGTGGGCATACATGGACTGGAACGGGAACGAAAAAAACTCGACCAGGATCGTTAAGGAGCATCTATCAAATGAAAGCTTGCCGTGCGTGATTTCCGGTGATAAGGTGTACTGGAATGCGAGCCTGAGCACCGGCAACAATTTCTTCTTCATAGAGTATGCGGAACTGAACAAATCCCTGAATTGCAACCAGAATGTTCCCCAATCGGATGAGAACCAGACCACGTTGTGGGCCGTTGAGTATAAAGACATATTTTCCACCGCCAAGAATGCCCAGGTCTGCGGCCAGATGAACAACAGCTACGCGCTCACGAAGAATGAGATAGGAGTCACATTCGGCTTCAACGTTCTGGTCGAGACGGATTCGGCTGTCTTGACCTGCGGTTCCGCGGTCCCGAAGACCGGGAGAGAGATTTTCGTTTATCCGGCAACCGGGGCTTTGTTCGAAGGCGGCGGGATGAACATCAGCGTGAGGTTGTGGTTATGAAAGGCGTATGGAAGACCGTGGAATCGGTCATCGCGGGCGTGATCATATTGCTGTTCGTGGCAGCCCTGGGAGCAACCAATTTGCAGGTTTCGCCCAGGGTACCTGTCCAGGGCTACAGGGCCTTGGACGCCTTGTATGAAAAGGGCACACTGAGGGCCTATGCAGCTGCCATGAACTGTTCCGCAATAGACTCGCTCGTGTCAGGCACAGGTTACCTGCATGGCTACGATCACAGCGTCCAGGTTTGCGACGAACAGGACAGCTGCTGCGGCGAAATCCCCACCAAAAAGAACGTGTGGGTATCCAGCATCGTGTTGGCGGGGGGCGAGGAATATGGGCCGGTCGAGGTGATTTTGTATATTAGCAAGGGGCAGGAGTAGAAAAATGAAAGGGCAGTTCTTCATAATAGGGGCGCTTTTCATATGCATACTGCTGTTCTTCGGCATGGGACCGCAGATCAGCATAACCAGGACGGCAACAGGCGACATGAACATGCTTGGCAAGAATCTGCAAAAGGAAATGCCGCACGCCCTGAACATAGGAATCAACAGCTCGGACCAGCTGGGGATCCTGCACAACTTCACCCTCTTTTCCATTGACGCCGTCAAAAAACGCAGGATAGACCCCGGATGCTACTGGCTGGTATTCCAGCCAGCAGGAGGACAGGTGAACGTAAGCGCAGGCAACTTCATGGGATCGCCAAAAACCTTTGAGATAAATCTTTCAGGCGTTACCGAAGACCTGTACGTGGGCCCAGGAGCCATCAATTCAACCTTGTTTTCCGTATCCGGCTACACGTTCGACGTTACCATACTCGTGGATGACGAATCGGCTGCGTTCACATTGCTCACGGACAAAACGAGCGTCTACGGCAGCCTGACGCTGCACCGGGCGGGCAACGTGGTCAGGAAAGAGATATTAGCCTGAAAGAATTAAATATAAAAAGGCATGAAAGGGGAGGCATGGATGAAAGGCATAAGCATCATAACCGAGGTGATATTCCTGGCGATAATCATATCGCTGATTTTTCTGGTTTACAGCATAGCTTCGCCCATGATATACACGATGCAGGTATCCTCGGCATTCGAACAGGGGAAGTCGATGATGCTAACGCTGGACGAGCTAATCCAGGATGTTGCATCCCAGGGCAAGGGCGGCAGGAGGAGCTTTTACGTGACACTGGGAGCGGGCACGACCTCGCTTGATGCTGACACGGATACCCTCAGATGGGTCCTGGACACCGACACCTTGATAGCTTCCCCGAGGAGCATGCAGCAGATAGGGAACCTCATAGTAGGCTCGAACCTGAACACCATGGCATACCCCGGCAACTACGGCGGCCAGGATGCCTACGTCCTGGAAAACGAGCATCTGGGGGTCTTCATAAAAAAGATAGGCTCAAGTGAATCCCCGCAACCGTACAACACGAGCCAGTTGTTGCTGGCCGTGTACAACAAGAAGATGCTGCGATGGATGGAAATGGAAAGGCTGGAGATATCGGTTGACAACATCCCCGAGTCCATGAACGGCACCGGGTACACGGAACTGGTCCTGGAAGGCTACAGCCTCCCAAGAGGGGAGGTGAGGGCGCACATCAACACGCCTTACGAATTCCTGAATAATTATACGATCTCTTTCAGCCTGGAGTCGGGCGCTGATTTCCTGACATTGGGAGCTTATTAATCCGCAAACGCATTTATGGAACGTTACGTTGAGAAAGTACATCCAAAAGATTTTTAACGGGTTTCGTATTCAATTCTTATTCTTGGAAACTTAAATTATTGTTTTGGGGGCGTGATTATAGCCTTCTCTCCCAAGCTTTTCAGATGCAGGCCAAGTACTGCCAAAGCTAAAACAACGACAACTATGATGAGAAGCAGAATGTATTCAACTTCCCAACCCTTTCTTTCGGGCCCTGGATTACATGCCAGTGCCGTTGAATTGCATCCGTGAACGCAGGCTTCCCTGGCGATCCACACGGTTCCCAAGGGATTGCACCCCTGCAGTTCGTTGCCGGAACAACGTTTCGAGCCGGGATTGCAGATTTGTCCTGGAGCCAGAGCACAATCGCTCGGGCAGTTCGTTTCATCTTCCCCGAGTTCCAGCTCGCAAACCGAATTGTTGTTGCAGATTAATGGAGCAGTCGCTGTTTCTTCTCCGGTTATCGCGAAATAAGAGAATCCGGGAGTTTGGGCCCGGTAATAGTAGTAATCGTTGTTTGCTGCTGCAAATCCTGTTATAAGCCCTGTTACCAGCCTGAAGAAGTTTGCAATCATCGAGCCGGTGATTGAAGGACCTTCAATCAGCTCTGTTTCCAGAGCCTCCCATACATTTTCATAGTATCTGTACAGGGTGACAGAATGCTTGTCTATGTTGTTCTGGCTTATCCAGTCCTTGCTCACCCTGAATTCTATGACAGCACTTTGTATATCGGAATCATCAATGCCGGAACTGTTTATTTCAAGGTACTGGTAGACCTTTCCTTTCACGCTTTTTGCAATGACCGTTGGCTTCTCGGCAAGTTTCGCAACAGCCAAGTCCACATTGTTGACCCTGGTCTTAACGTCTATCTTAACCGTTATACCTTCTGTTATCTCCTTCGTAGCAGGAATTCCAGGCACTATCTTATCAAACGTGTGAGTTTCAGCCGGAGGCGAATATCCTGAAGGACCACCGGGAGAATATGAGCAGCTCCTCGTGTCAGAACCAGTATACGGAACGCCGCAATTATTTGAATCTACCCAAGAATTGCAGCTTTGTGTATTGTCCGGCTGGCAGAGGCCCCAACCCGTACATGACCATTCTGGAACGCAGACAAGAGTCGTGAAATTGTATATCCCAGAAGTGTTGCAGTAATCATAGGGATTGCACGAAGTGACATTGTAGTAATAAGTTGTATTATCTTCAAGACCGGTCAAAGTTAAAGTATGATTCAAGGCTAATGTTGAATTTGAATATGTTAAATTCAGGTTAGTCTTATTCACACCATAATTAACGGTTGCATTGCCCTGCTTGTCCGTGTCAAACAGTACAAGAGCACTGCTCCAACTGACTGTTCCATTCCTTACATTAAACAAGCTTGGTGGAACTGTATCTAGTATGGTATAAACCTGCTCTTCTGACCATTCAGATTTTGCCAGTCCTGTATCAATGGTTTGAACAGCCCAGTAAATCGTTGTCCCCGGCTTGAAATATCTGTTGAGAGTGATGCTCTTCCTCTGCATCATGTTGCCGAAGTATCCTGCTGTTGGGTTGCTTGAACTGCCATAAACCCCTGAGACAATGTCGTGGCAACCAGAGCACATGCCTACTTTTAAATTATAATACAGACCTACTGTGAGGGTTTCTGTATCAGAGCCATTACCATACGATAAAGTTAATTTGCCATCTGAGTAACTGTTACTAAAATTGCTACTTGGTGGGCTTGGTGAATCATTTGAAGGAGTTATGTTGTTGGTATAAATTTTAGCCTGAAACCAATCTCCACCACCGCCCCACCCGATTTCCATCAAGTCCAAATCGTTATCGCTGTCTATATCGCTCCATACGACCACGCTACCAAATTCGAGGTCCATTACATTTTCAGAATCTTCTGTATAATCTGTAAATATAGACTCAGAAGTGTTATATCTGTAAATTGTAGTGTACCCCTCATATCCGTTAGCTACAATATCTAAAAAACCATCATTATTATAATCACCAAAGGCAACAGAACCATCAAATATGCCAGCCAAATCGCCGGTCGGTCCACTTCCCTGACTTTCTACAAAAGTTGTGCCATTATTTATATAAATATAGTGATTATCACCTGTGGTATGTCCAATTAGTGTTAAATCCAAATCACCGTCGTTATCAAAATCTGCGAAAGCGAGTGAACTTTCCTCTACATCTAAGAGATTTTCGCTCCATGTAAGATTTTCTACAAAAGTTGTGCCATTATTTATATAGACCTCTGTGAATTCATACCAGGGTTCACCCGTGCTTCCAGCCAAAGCCAAATCCAAATCACCGTCGTTATCCACATCACCGAAAGCTACAGCTGTGCCGTAATCTAATGGCGTTAAGTTTACTTGCCATTTCGAATTTTCAACTAATGTGGTGCCGTTGTTAATGTAAATCTTAGCTATTCTCCCCGTTTCGCTCCCCCCCACCAATGCCAAATCCAAATCACCGTCGTTATCCACGTCTCCCCAAGCAAGGGAGCCTCTGTTTACTCCTGTGAGACTTTGTTCCCATGTTTGGTTTTCTGTGAGCGTTGTTCCGTTATTAATGTAGATTTTTGCCACGTAGCCAGTACATGTGGCCTCATCCAAGTCGTTACATCCTGTCAAAGCTAAATCTAAGTCACCATCATTGTCTATATCACCAAAGGCGAGAGAACCGCATGTTGTTAGCGTTAAATTTTCCTGCCAAGTCGCATTTTCGGTCAAATAAGGCTGTGCATTTGCAGAGCTAGAAAAAAATGAAATAAGTAAGCACAACCATAATACTATTTTAATCGAAGTACTTGAAGTTTTTTTTTAATAGCGAAAACTACCAAAATAATCAGAATCGTTACCAGAAGTGCCAATCCTTGAATCCAAGGGACAATTTCTTTTATTAGCGTCCCAGTGACATCATGTGTTTTGTATTCTTCTGTCTTCTCTGGTTCAAAAGCTAAAGTCGATTGCTTTTCTGCCAATTGTAAATTAATGCCTGACTTATTATTTGCTTCCAAAACCTCTATCCTTCCTATTATTTCATGTCCATAATTAATCCAGATATTGGCAGGGTCTATGTCTATTCTCCTGACTATCGTATAGTTGCCTGCTGGCAGGCTTGGTCTGAGGTCAACTGTGAAGTTTATAACAGTGTTAACTTCTCCTATTGTATGGGCTATTAATGGGTTACAGAATGGGTTTTCTGCATTATCAGGTTTCTTGGCTTGGTTAAAGCATGTTGCATTGGTTTCGTCCAAGAACCAGTAGAATATTCTTATAGGCAGAAATTCGTAGTCTTCTTTTACTGGAACGCTCAGAGAATAGTCTATGCTTATATTCGACGTGTTGCTTACTATAGAGCTTGTTTTGTTTTCCAATAAGACTATGGATTCGTCTGTTTGTTTAAATTGATCCCAAATCTCGCTAACAGTTTGATTAATATCAACTGTCGTTTGATTTATAACAGTCACTGTCTGGTATATGTTGTTCAGCGTTTGCCTGCATTCTCCAGTTTTCCAGCAGTTATAAAGCCACTCCAGCCAATCGTGCTCTTCCTCAGTCATTTTTCCCGCCAATGACATTTTAACATCTACTATTTTGTCCGAGTCAGCGGTGAAAACTTTTGTTTGATCAAAATAATTTGTTCTTTCAAAAGTACAACTATAATCCCCAGGCAAGAATCCATGCGAATAGGGGGAATTCACTCCGGTGACACTCCAGGAATTGTTGCAGTAGATATTGACGTTGGTTAAACTTTCCCCTGTTTCTCCGCTGTATATGTTGAACGTTATATTCCACAATATGGTCAAATCATTCGATTCCTTTGTTTCCCCGTCCTCAAATCCATCGTTTGGCGTTACTTCGCATTTGTAGGTTTCCCCTCCTGCCGTTTCCTGGCTGACTATTGTCCTGCTGCTTGTGTGGCCGTCTTTCGTGTCCAGATAGTTCTGGCGGACTTGTTGCGGGGTTAGGGCTTTGTCGTAGATTTTTACCTCGTCTATGGTACCGTTCCATGTTCTGTCAGGATAGGACGGTGCGTATTGCGAAGAGCCTATGTAGAGCGGTTTCGTTAGGGAAAGGGAGATGGTTCCGTTGTCTGCCTGCTCCTTTTCCAGCTGCCCATTCACGTAGACGTAGGTCTTTGTCCCGTCGTAAACGGCTGCTATATGGGTCCACTCGTTGAATTCTATGGCGTTTGGCCCTGTTTCTGTTGAGCCGCTGGTCAGGTCGACATGCCTGAATCTTATCTTCCTGTCTGGGCTGACAGCGACGTAGAAATGGGTGTCATCCCTTTCGAGTATGTATCTGTACTGCGTCCCAATGGTTTTCAGGTTTACCCAGGCTTCCGCCGAAAATGTGTTGAATGAGGTTCCGAAGTTCTTCGTGGCCTTGATGTAATCGTCAGCACCGTCGAACTGGTACGCTCCCCCAATTTTTCCGGTATTTCTGCCCCAATTTGCCCCTGAAATCATTCCATCATTGCCGTGACCGGAATAGTCCTTTGTCCACGTTGAATTGGAGCCGCCCTCGAAGGGGAGATTGAGAAGGGTTAAAGGCTGACCGTTTCTGTACCAGTTGTAGATGTTTATTACCGGGTCATTGTCCGCGTCGTAAGTGGATTGATTGTAACAGGTTAAGTTGTCTGTCGTGAAATTGTTCCCGCTTGTTGAGTTCAGGATTGGATTTGACTGGGCTGGCGGGGTGTTGACAGATATATAAATCCACCTCGTCTCGGTTACAGCCCGGTTTCCTCTGGTGTCATTAGCATAAACCTTAAAGGCAAACGTGCCGCGTCTTAAGCCTGTTTTGTTCAGATAGCAATAAGTGTTTTCGTTAGCGTTTACAAAATACATCGTGTTGTTCCCTGACGTACCATCCTGTTCATAAACCAGCAAACAATTTGAAACGTTCTCACTGACGGAAGCGTTCACATAAACATGATTTACGTAAATTGTGCTTCCGTTGCTCGGGGTAGGCTCTATGAAAATGACATCGGATATTTTAGCTAACTGTAAAACAACATGAGCGTCACCAGTAAGGTTAAATGTTTGTGCATCTGAAGTGTATCCAGGCTTTGATGCAACAATTGTATACGGTCCGTAATAAGTTAATGAACCTTGATTGTCATAATATTCTGGCTGTGGTGTTGTATCGCTTGAAGCAATTTTGCTGTATCTTTGAGTTCCAAATCTATCACTCAAACTAACATTAGCCGTTAATGGGTTTCCGTTTTCATCAATAACCTTGTAGATGACATTCCACTTTCGGTAGTATTGAGAATTGTTATCTGTATTGTTTATGACTGGGGCAGTGACATTCAGGAAGGTCAGATTACCCTGACCATCCTCAAGATAGATATACTCATTCACAAAGGAATTCCCAATCAGATTATCCCCGTATCTGATGCCATAGAAATAATCCATGGTCACATTCGTTATGTTATGCCCATAAGCGCCATCTTGCAGTGAAAGAGTTTTGAATGTAGCATTTGCCACATATCCACCATAAAGTCTATCCCAATTACAGCCAGCTCCCAAAATCAACTGGGAAGCATTGTTGATATCGTAGGCATCATCACAAGTCTGCATATAATTTACATGACCATAAATCTTTACGTAGACATTCTTTCCATCCTGAACATTACCATTATAATAACACGTTTGGTCAGAAGACGGTCTCCATATAGCAAGGATATTCCCTGAGCCAAAAGTATTATACCTGACAAAAGGTTGTATCCATCTAAAACCATAAAAATCATCATAACCATTTGCACCAATCGTAGAATTTACAAAGCTCCTCTCAAAGTAAAAATTCAATGTATTATCACGGGCAGATTTATAACCGAAATAACAATTTGTCATATTGCCATCAATAAACGAATTGGAAGACGAGCCCTTCTTCAGACAATACTCTCCGCCAAGCCCGTCTATTGATACGTTATAATAATTTCCACCACTTCCACCAATAATTCCACCATAAACAGTGCCGTTATTTATGTTGAAATAATTCCCACCTCCCAGATTCAAAGCCGTCGTGCCAGAAACATTTCTTGAATCGATATAGAAATTATCAACTTCAATATTATGAGACTCCAGACTGCTACAGCCCAAGGCACCATAGACTGTCACATTCTCCCACCAACTCTTAACACCACTTCCAACATAACCAATACTACCAGAACCAGTCCCATGACCATTTGTATACCAGACAATATTTCTCAAAGTAATGTTACTCATGTACTGATTCCAGTTCCCGTTGAACTTAATACCGTTCCAGATAGTAACATTCTCCAAGAAAATATGAGACCCAGTAGCTGGTGTGTAATGCAGTCCAATCTGTATTGACCTATCAGAGCCATTTAATGCATATCCATTGCCAATTAGTTTGTTATAGCCCTGAAAGGTTACTGCATAGGTTGTATTGCACCACCAATCATGATTCAACTCAAGCTCAATCCAATCTGATGATGTGCCTATATCAAATGTAACACCACAATCGAAAATCTGGAACTCAAGATAAACGATTCGAGTATTCCCACCAGAATCATTAGCAAGAACATAAAGGTAGTTCTTTCCATATCTTCCAGTTATTGAAGTATTTCCAGTCAAAATTGTCGAGTTTCCCCCATTTAGTACATACCATACACTTTGAGTATCCGATGAATTTGTGTAATTAAGAGGCACATCCAAATTCACTTGCTCATAGAATGAATCATTTGCTGGGTCTGTTACTGTAAGATTTGGCACAGCAAAAACCGATGGCAAGAAAGAAATTGAGCAGAAAATCGCTACAAAGAAAGCAAGAAATACCGCTCTACCAGCTAATCCGCCACTCATAATACCCACAAATCAGCACCATTGCACAGTATATTAATTAATGGATTGGTTAATTAGTTTAAAAGAATATCGATTCTGGGCTCCGCCAATGGAAAGTGTCACAATTTTAAGAACCGGCGTCTAAATATTAAAGATGAGGAAAGCGCTGTCTCCTTTGGTCTCTGTTACCATACTTGTGGTCATCTCCCTGTCTATAGCGTCCCTGGTTGCTCCCTGGATGTACGAGATCGTAACCACAACCACAAATGAGACAGGCAGTGACCTGAGACAGCAGATAAAGTGCAGGAACGCGGGGCTGGATTTTGACCCCGGCTACGGCTCCTACGGCGCTGACTGGAACTTCACAGGCGACGAGAGCGACTGGCTGAGGGTCAAGATCGTGAACACGGGAACCATAGACCTGTGGGGGTTTAGCTTCGAAGTGACGCTGGAATCGCAGTCAGGGGAAGAGATACTACACTACGATCCCACCCCTGCCACGGAGATGACAGCATCGAACCCTCTCAGGCCGCCCACCTCAGCTGTCATTGAAGCGAACATAACACAAGACATTAACGACACCATCTCCACACTCAAGGCGATCAAGGTGCTGAACTCCGTGTGCGTTGAAATCGCACCGCGATTGGATGTATGAAGGTTTAAATTTATATCAAATCGGCGGAAATAATTAATAGTATAGTATACAAGGTTGGGACCATGCCGGAAGAAGGAAAGGAAACGGCGGAGGAATTGCGTAGAGCAATACGCGACAAGCTCAGCGAACTGGAAGACAGGCAGCTCGTCAACAAGCTGGACATAATCAACATGAAGAACGAGCTGGACAAGATCAGTCTTACAAGCGCTCCTTCTCCCGAAACAACAGAGAAGATTTCCGAGCTCGCGCAACTTGCGGAAAAGTCTGACAAGTTTAAGCGCTTTGAGCATGCTTACGCCGATCTCGAGCGCCTGAAATCCGAGTTTGAGAAGGCCAAGCCAGCGGCCACGGAGGCCATGAGACTGGAGATGGACACGCTCAAGAAAAAAATATCGGAGCTGGAATCCGGCGCCCCGCCAGGCGCCGTCGCGCCCGCCGAATCAAAAGAGATAGCAAAGATAAAAAAGGAAATCAGCAGCATTCACTCGATTCTCGAATCCCGCAAGGAACAGGCAGCCGTTCCGAAAGAATTGCAGGAGAGGCTTGACGAACTCGAGAAAAGCATGGCCATTGCCGCTGCCAGCAAGTCGGTGGGAGTCGCACCAAAACAGCTGCAAGAGGTATCGAAAAGGATCGAGAGGCTCGAATCCAGGCCACCGGCCACTGCCCAGCATGGAATTCCCGATGATGTCAAGGCCGAGATAGCGTCCCTCACGGAAAAAGTCACAGAACTTGAGAAGAGAAGGCCGTCCGCTCCGTCGGCCGCCAAAGCAGCTGGAATCGGGCCAGAAGAGCTGCAAGAGATATCGAAAAGGATCGAGAGGCTCGAATCCAGGCCACCGGCCACTGCCCAGCATGGAATTCCCGATGATGTCAAGGCCGAGATAGCGTCCCTCACGGAAAAAGTCACAGAACTCGAGAAGAGAAGGCCGTCCCCAGTCCGAGGGGGAATACCTGCCGGGTTCAAGTCCGAGATAGCGTCCCTCAGGGAAAAGGTAGCGAAGCTCGAGAAGAGAAGGCCGGCCGCTGTAGCGCCAGGAATCCCGCCTGCCGTTCTCAAGAAAGTTGAGGATATTGATAATGTCTATGCTGAGATTGAAACCCTCAGGGCGCTGCTGGGCAAACAGAAGGGAAAAATCCCCGGCGTTGGAAAGGGTGGAAAGAGACTCGGCATGGTAGTGCCCACCGTTTTTTCAAAGAGGCTGAAGGCCATCGAGAGGTCCATGGCAAAGCTCGAACTGCTGAAGCCCGATGTCAAGGGCGATAAACAGGCGATAGCCGGGCTGGAGAATACCATAGCCAAACTGTCCGCCAAGGAACCTGGGCCGAGCATTGAAGAGGTTGAGAGCATGCTGGAAAATGTCAGGGCCTCCATGGAAGAGCAGGGCAAGGAGATTCTGGATCTGCATGAAGAGGAGAAGAAAAGGGTGGAAGAATCCGCAAAGAGGATTGACAAAATAGAGAAGATGCTTGAGGAGACGAAAGAGCTGGCAAGGGAGGACGAACTGGAAGAGCTGAACAAGGATGTCCAGATATTGAGCGCCTCGATTCCCAGGGGCCTGCCGCCACCTGAAAAATTGAGCGCCCTGCTCAAAGACTTCGCTGGTCTTAAACCGAGGATGCTGGAGCTGGAAAAAAGTACGGGAGAAATGAAGGCGGAGGCCGGCACGGCGGAAAGGCTCGATTCAATTTCCAATGAGGTCACCACCCTGAAAACAAAAATGGGCGAAGTGGAGGAAAAGGCGGCCGGGTTTGCCATGGCGCCGGACGCCCTGGAAGAGCTTAAGAAGATGAAGGGGCGGTTCCCTGTCGAAGACCTTACAGGAGTCAAAGACAGAATGGCCGAATTGGAGAAGAAGCTCGATAAGACAAGCAAGCTGGCAGCCGTCCTGAAGCCCATAGAACTGCCCGATAAAGCCGGTGGTCTATCAAAAACCTCCACCGATCTGGAGAGGAGGGTCAAGTCACTTGAGAAATCGATGGGTGAGGGTGTAAATCCGGAAAAGATCCGGGAGCTGGAAAACCGGATATATGAGTTCAGATCCAAACTGCCCGAACATATCGAGAAGGGCACACAGCAGCAGATGAAGGAACTTCAAGAGAAAATGGAATCCAAGTTAGAAGAGATGGAAGGCCTGAAAAACGAGATGATCGAGAGCACCATAGAGCAGCTACTTGCACAGCCGGGCAATGTGAGCAAGTTGATTGACAAGAGGCTTACCGATGAGGTCAAAGAGCTGCATGAAAGGGTTGAGAAGATGAGTCAGAGAGTCAGCCCCGCGGATGCGAAGCTCACGACCCTGATCAGGGACAGCGAGGATAAAGACAAGGAAATGGAAAAAATAAAGGCGTCTTTGAAGGAGATGGAATACAAAAAGGAGCACGATATCGAATCCTTGGAGATAGAGATCAATGCGTTGAACAGCAAGCTGGGCTCGATGACAACAAGCGTGAAAGGCATGGAAGGCGCGGGGGCGGTCGGGGTTCTGAGGGACCTGGAAATACTCAAGACGAAGGCGGAGTGGCTCGAAAGCACGGTCCAGAAATTCGATCTGAATCCCATCTACGAGAAGATTCAGGAGCTGGAAGAGAGACTGAGGTCCGCAGGCGGATACTCACCAGTCGTGATAGAATAAGGTACGCTTTTTTTTGCATAGTTAATGTCCAAAGGAACTGATAAAGAATTTCATAAAATGCTGAAAAACGTGTGACCGGCCTCTAAGGAACAAAAGCTAATCCATAACCCTTTTCAATACAGCCGGTATCTTTTCGATGACATCGGTCGGCAACATCCCGGGTCCAAGCTCGTCTGCGGCGAGGTTTCCAGCTTCACCGCACAGGTATGCGGCCCCCGCAGCCGCTTGCATGGATTTTATCCCCATGGCCAGCAAAGCGCCGCATATGCCCGACAACACGTCCCCTGTCCCGCCAACGGTCATGTACGGGTTGCCCGTGCTGTTTATGGCCGTGTTTTTCCCGTCAGCAATGACGTCCTTGTATCCCTTCAGCAGGACGGTCGCCTTGAACTTAAGGCTGAATTTCTCCACCGCCTTTATCCGATCTTCCAGCTTATTTCCAGGTTTGACGCCACTGAGGGAGTAGAATTCATACTCGTGGGGGGTTATTATCCATCCGCTCCTGAGCAGCTTTTTGTTGTCATGCAACAGGTGTAGGGCGTCCGCATCCAGCACGCACGGCTTTTCCATCTCCGGCAATAATCCCAGCAGGGTGTCCCTGGTCTTCGCCATCCTGCCCATGCCATTGCCTATGACGACCGCGTCGAATTTTTTTGCCAGGGCAACCAGTTTTTGCAGGTTGCCTGGATTGATGTAATCACCCTCAAGCGGTTCCGCTATCAAGCTCGGCGAGAACCCCGCTATGACGTCAGCCGCTGATTCCGGAGCGGCTATGGTGACCAGATCGACACCTGAGCGCAGCGCAGCAAGCCCGCACATGGCGGGCGCGCCCTTGTATCTCCTGCTGCCTCCTATGATCAGCAACCTGCCATGATCCCCCTTGTGGCTCCATTTTTCCCTTGCCGGATAAACCTGGCGTAAAAAATCAAGTGTCACGGTTTGCATAACTAATCTATAAGATAGTCATTAAAATATATTTATACGTGCATCGCGTGGATCGGAGATGATATATTTCTTAAGCAGCCTTAATTTTCTTCGCAATCCCTTTAGCTTCCGCTAGGTCTTCTTTAACCTGTTTGAGCGTGAATTTAATGACCTCCAATGCCTCGTCACCGAATATCTCTCTCAGTTCCTTCTCTTTGATTTTTCCCCTTGCATATTCGAGAGCAATCTGTGTTCTCAATGTGTCAAGGGTTTCCTTTATGTCGTATGCGATTTTGTTTCTAAGCCATTCCGACTCGGAGACATGCAGGACTCTCGAAATTATTCCCACCTCTTTCTTCATCTGAGGTTCCATTCTCAGGCAATAAAGTTCCTTTTTCATGTATAACATTTGTATTACGTTATTTAAATATGTTGTAACAGCCGCTAAGCATCCATAACTGGTTTTATCATAGTAATAACACTTATTAAATCAAAAATAACTTAATTGATTTTAATAAATAATTACTATTTTTATAGTAAAAAGACCGTTACATTTTTATAGTGGCTGTTGTAAGAATATGATATGATTTTCAAATTCAAGAAAGAAGAAACTAAAATAATAGTGAAAGAGGATACATCAGTGGAGGAGTATGAACTAAAAGAAGTTCTGGGTGGCCCTTTGAGACAACGCGATGGTGTCATGTTACAGGCACATCTGGACATTGACAAACTGAGAAGAATATTGCATGAATGGAAACTTCTTAAATCTGATAGAAGGAGAAGCGTGGAAGTTGAAATTCTAAAATTTTTTGACAGCATACCACACGATACGGTTGCCGTATCTGAGATTAAAAAGGGCGTTGAAGCGAGTGCCCCCAGCATACAGAGAGCATTGAAGAACCTGGTGAAAAAAAAGATTCTTTTATATCCAGGAAGAGGCACGTACAGGAGGAGTTTCGGGCGGCTATGAAGCTAAAAATAGCAATCGATACCGGTGCACTGATTTCACTCCAGCTTTCCGGTCTTTTGAAGAATTGTTTGCGTTATTTTTCATTGATGATAGGAAGTACCATTAAGAGTGAACTTGAAGATATCGGAAAAACGCCGGATGCTATAGGAGCAGCATCCGTTAATGTCTTGCGGTTTGTAAGAAGCGGTGATATAAAAACCGTGAAAATCCCCAAAGAAATGAAAGGCGAGAACGAAGCAATCTCGATAATGAAAAAACACGGATGTGATTTCATCGTTTCTGACGATATAAAGTTTGTAATCAAGGTGAAGAGAAAGCACAAGAACGTGCATTTCAGCGTCTTTCTAGTATCCGTTCTGCACGAGCTTGGCGAAATCACGAAAGAGGAGACATGGGAAGCTGTGAACAAAATCTTTGAAAAACGAGAATGGTCGGAAAATCTAATCTACTCGTTTGCCAAAGAATTGCTCGGCTAATACCACCTTAAACGTCCATTAAAATATGTTTTTTCTCTGATTCGCAACACCCTGTTCCCAGCAGGGTTTCTTTATGTACTTGCAGGCGGAACACGCGGCCCTTTCCCCAGCCGCCTTAACCTGCGGATTTTTTCCTTACCGCCAAGCACCTTTTCCAGCCTTGAATAGAACCTGTTTGCCATTGATATCTGCGAGTCTATTAACGGTCCCTGCTCCCCTTTCCACACCTTTCTCGGGTTATCCCTGACAAAGCGTGCCCACCTTTCAATTTGTTGCGTATGCGTTTTGTCCCTCATCTAAGCCTCAGCCTCCGAATCATTCGCTTTATCTTTTCAATTTCCGCCTCATTGATCTTGCCCTCGTAGACAATCCGCAGGTGTCTGGCATCTTCCATATCTTTCTCGGACCTCAACAACTCCTCCTTGAACGCTATATTCATTTCTATGCTTGAGAAATAAAGGCCGAGCCCCGTAAAGGGCAACTTCTTCCTTGTTTCAAGCTGGTAATCATCCAGGGAATCCTTTGAAAGCCTGAGTTCCATTTCCGGGATATGCATTCCTTCTCTCACGTATCTTATGCCGGTACCTTTCGAAAGATATTCCTCATACAATTCGTTTGGGTGGGAAGACTGGATGCAATCGAACCCATTTTTTTCAAGGTCTTCATGCATCTTTGCGAATTCGCTCCTTGATATGCGTTCAATAATAATGTCTACGTCCTCCGTGCCTCTGCTCCTGCCGTGCGCTATCGCGACAAAACCTGAAACGATTGCATACTTTGCATGCTTTTCAGCTATACGCACAAAATCCATTGCAAACGTGTCAAGGACGGTTTTATCTTTCACATCCCTGCTCATATTGAGTAATTGCGTGGATGCTTAAAAAACCATGCTGATGCGAGAACATACCCCCATTCCAGGCTCACTGCTGGATTTATTTTGACCTCAGGCAGTCCCTTTTTCAGACTTACTTCCAGCAAGGTTTCTTCATGTCCCAGAAATCACAGAAATAGCGGGTTTTGCCGCTTTTGATAAATAATCATGTATCGACACCGCGGCTTTTCTGCCCTCTCCCAGTGCCTGTATGACCGTTGCTCCCCCGCTTATCGCGTCCCCGCCGGCATAAACACCTTCCATGCTTGTTTTTAGATCCTTGTCAACCCTAATTCCACCCCATTCCTCTATTTCCAGTCCCGGCACATTTTCAAGGAACAGCCTGTTCGGTTTTGTACCCAGGGCTATTATAATCGTGTCAAAATCCATGGTAAACTCACTACCTTCTATCTTAGCCGGTCTCGGTCTTCCGCTTTTATCCGGCGGGCCGAGTTGCATCCTTACAAGCTCGATCCCTTTAACCCAGCCATCCTTTCCCAATATCCTGGTTGGGGAAACCAGTTCCCTGAATTCAATGCCTTCTTCCATCGCGTGCCGCAATTCCTCTTTCCTTGCGGGGGCCTCCTTTTCCGTTCTCCTGTAAAGAATGCATACATCAGCGCCAAGCCTTCTCGCGGACCTGGCAGCATCCATGGCAACATTCCCTGCGCCAATAACCCCCACCATTTTCCCGACTTTAATGGGCGTGTCATATTCCGGGAATTTGTACGCTTTCATCAGATTCACCCTGATGAGGAATTCATTGGCTGAGTAGAACCCGTTAAGTTCCTCCCCTTCTATGCCCAAAAATTTCGGGGCGCCAGCCCCCGTTGCTATAAAGATGGCATCATGCTCATTACGCAATTCCCCAAAGCTTACGTTTTGCCCTACTATGCTGTTTAATTCTATCTTGATCCCCAGATCTTTCAAGTAAGCCAATTCCTTGTCTATTATCTCTCTTGGCAATCTGAACTCGGGTATGCCGTATTGAAGGACCCCGCCGGCTTTGTGCAAAGCCTCGTATATGGTTACCTTATATCCATTCTTTCTCAGATCAACCGCACAGCTTATGCTGCTTGGTCCTGACCCGATTATAGCAACATGCTGTTCCTTTTCCTTTATCGTAAAGTCTTCCCTGATGCCGTTTTTCCTTGCCCAGCCCGAGAGGAATGCCGCCAGTTTACCTATGTTAACCGGGTCCCCGATCTTTCCCAGCGTGCACACACCCTCGCATTGGTTCTCCTGCGGGCAAACGCGTCCGGTGATCGCCGGGATGGCGTCATCTTTTTTTATCTCCAGATAGGCCTCTTCAAGCTTTCCCTCCGCCAGTTTTTTTATGAACGATCCGACATCCATGTGAATGGGGCAGTTTTTTGAGCATGGAGAATCCGGGCATTGAAGGCAACGCTTCGCTTCTTCGATTGCCTGTTCTTCGGTATAGCCCCTGGGAACCTCTTTGAAATGCTTAATCCTTTCCCCGGCAGGTATCTCCGGCACAGGAACCCTGGCCTTGCTTATCTTTGCCATCATTTCAGCCCCCCCTGTATTTTTCAAGAGCTATTGCTTCTTCTTCTTTAAACGTTTCATTCCTGTTTATCACTTCATCAAAATTCACTTTATGAGCATCAAATATTGGACCGTCAATACATGCCAATTTCATTTTTCCATCCACAAAGACCCTGCATGAGCCGCACATTCCCGTGGCATCAACCATGAGGGTCCTTAGTGTGACCATTGCAGGCACATTGCAGGATTTGGTAATATCTGCTATCCTTTTCAATCCTGGAAAGGTTCCTCCCGCAAAGATCATGTCAACCTTGTTTTTTTGCAGGAGTTCCTCCAATATATCAGTATGAAGGCCTCTCCTCCCATAAGAGCCATCTTCGGTTGCTACATAGTGTTCATCACTTACACCCTTCAGTTCCTCTTCCAGATATGCCATACTTTTGGTAGGGAAGCCCTGAATTGAAATTACATAGTTCCCTTTTTCTTGCAATGCCTTCGATATAGCATAATTTTCAGCATGCCCGCAAACCAGGTCTGAGGCAACAACAACCTTCCCATATTTTTTAACCTCAACAGGATTTCCCAATGGACCAATCACGTCTTTTATCGTATCTCCCACTTTATAGGAGTCAAGCTCATAAGAAGTCTTTCCCAACCTTTTTATGAATATAGAAATGGTGTCCCCGACCACTTTTTGAACGGACATAGGAACTCTTTCACCTTTATCATGAAGCCTGAGAACTACAAAATTACCGGGTTTCCATTTTTTGGCTACAATGGGGGCCTTTATCTGAATCAAATAATCTTCGGGATTGAGGTCTTTTTTATCTACTATTGCATGCATCCTTTTCACCAGCAACAATTTATTATCCAATTCCCTTTCTTATTTCTAAAACCAATAATGTTTATTAATGCTTATATTTGCAAATCAAGGAATTGCATTAACGCATCAGCCCCCTTCCATTATCTCTTTATATGCAGAGTATGCGGTCCTTTCCCCGGCAGGTATCCCCGGCACAGGAACCCTAGTCTTGTTTACCTTTTGCATTATCCCTCCCTCCCTCTGTCTCATAGCTTTTACATGCTATCGCTTCCTCTTCCTTGAACATGTCATTCCTGCTCATCACTTCAGCAAAATTCACTTTATGAGCATCGAAGGTCGGGCCGTCGATGCACGTCAATTTCATCTCGCCGTCTATAAAAACCCTGCATGAGCCGCACATACCGGTGGCGTCAACCATGATCGTGTTTAAGCTGGCCATCGTTTTAACGTTATGGGGGCGAGTAACCTCTGCCACAGCCCTCATCATCGCTAACGGCCCGATGGCAAACACCCGGTCTATCCCCCCAGAGTTTTTGTATTTTTCCAGCAGACCTTCCAATACACCGGTGACAAACCCACGATAGCCTTTAGAACCATCCTCGGTTGCAACATAGTTTTCCGTGCTCGCCGCCTTTATTTCATCTTCAAGTATCAGCAGTGATTCTGTCCTGCCGCCGATTATCGATATGACCTCATTCCCTGCCGCCACCAATGCCCTTACCAACGGATAAATGCATGCGATCCCGGTCCCGCCACCGACACAGACGACCCTTCCGAATTTCCTGATATCATCCGGTTTTCCCAGGGGGCCTACGCAGTCCGAGACGGCATCACCCACGCCCAATGCTCCCAACTGCTTCGTGGTCTTGCCAACCGCCTTGAATATCACCGCTATCGTACCTTTCTTGGCATCCAAGTCTGCTACGGTCAAGGGGATCCGCTCGCCCTTTTCGTCTATCCTGATGACCACGAATTGCCCGGGCTGATACATTTCAGCTATATCAGGCGCCTCGATCTTAATCAGGTAATCCTCGGGATTGAGAGCCCTCTTCTCCACTATGGCGTGCATTCAATCCCCTTCCATTATCTCTTTATGTGCGGATGCGCAGAATATGCGGCCCTTTCTCCGGCAGACAGGCCTGCCCGCCCTGTCCCGATGATCATCATGCCGTATGCCATATCTGCACCCCTGATTTAAGGTCAGCTTTTCCCAATAAGCGATTTTAATATTTAAGTCGGGGCAATATTTAAGTCAGGGCAGCAATAACGGTGAAATTATGAAAAGGACATTTTTCGAGAATGTTTATCAGCAATTCAGCGCGGCTGCTGAGATATTGAAACTGTCGGGCACGGATCGTGAGATTCTGACCACGCCAAACAAGGTAATCACGGCCAATCTCGTTATCAGGATGGACGATGGTGATGTCAGGATATTCCAGGCGTACAGGGTCCAGCACAACAATGCCAGAGGGCCATACAAGGGAGGCATAAGATATCACCCCGATGTCGATCTCGAAGAGGCAAAGTCTCTCGCGATGCTGATGTCTTACAAATGCGCTGTGGTTGATATCCCTTTCGGTGGAAGCAAAGGCGGCGTGGCCGTGAACCCGAAGATGTTGTCAAAAAGAGAGATCGAGCAAGTAAGCAGGGCGTTCGTCAGGGCTTTTTACTGTGATATGGGGCCTCGTAAGGATATCCCCGCCCCCGACGTCTATACCAACGAAACCGTGATGGGCTGGATGGAGGACGAATACAGCAGGATCGCCGGGAAGGAGACGCCGGCCGTGATAACCGGGAAATCCGTGCTTAATCACGGCAGCCTGGGGAGGGACGATGCAACGGCAATGGGCACCTATTATATCATAAAGAAGGCCGTCAAAGCCCTGGGTCTGGAAGGGAAAAAGCTCACCGTCGCGGTGCAGGGGTTTGGCTCTGCCGGTTATAACATCGCCAGGTTGCTTGGCAATGATCCGGGTTTCATCGTGGTCGCGGCAAGCGATTCGAAGGGTGCGATACACAGCAGGCTGGGGCTGCACGCGGATTCGATGATGAAGCACAAGAAGCAAGAAGGCATGATAGACGGCATTTATTACAAAGGTTCCGTTTGCGAGGAGATCGAGCACAGTCACATATCCAACCAGGAGATGCTCGAGCTTGATGTGGATATATTGATACCGGCGGCATTGGAGAACCAGATAACCCAGGACAACGCATCGAGGGTCAAGGCAAAGATCGTCGCTGAGATGGCAAACGGCCCCGTGACTTTTGAGGCGGACAGGATACTGAACAAAAAGGGTGTTCTTGTCCTGCCTGACATCCTGACAAACGCGGGTGGTGTCACGGTGAGCTATTTCGAATGGCTGCAAAACCTTAAGCAGGAGAAATGGAGCAGGGAAACGGTCTACAAGAAGCTCAAGGAAAAGATGGAGACGGCATTTGACGTGATTGATAAGATCGGGAAGGAAAAGAACGTCACGCTCAGGACAGCTGCTTTTGTTTCCGCCATACAAAAACTGTTGAAAGCCCGGGACAAAAAATTCTGGCCGTGATAATCATCGGATTGGATGTCGGGATGGTCTGTATGGCCTTGCTAGGATATTCATGATGCCTTGAAAAGTTTATAAAAAACTGGCGGCAAAATAAAATATCAAAAGGGACGTTGACATTCAAAAGGGACATTGAGGGTCATTGGTATGGAAAAAGAGGCCAAGGGTACGATTCTGGCGCTGGCGGCGGCGTTCATAAGCGGTTTTGCGATAATCGCGAACAAGATATTCGTTGTCGGCATCGATCCCACGGTTTTCACTTCGGTCAGGGCATTGTTCATAGGCATCCTGTTCTTTGCCATAATATACTACAAGTCGAAGTTCAACCTCAGCGAGGTAACCAAAAGCCTCCAGCAGGTGAACTGGAAATACATGGCGGCGATAGCGATTGTCGGGGGAGCAGCCGCATTTCTTCTGTTTTTCACGGGGCTCAAATTCACCACGGGAGGCCGGGCGGCCTTCCTGCACAAGACGCTGCCCATATACGTGGCGGTATTTGCCTACTGGTTCCTCAAAGAGAAGATAAGCATGAAGCAGACCTACGCGTTGATCATAATGATGCTCGGCACCGTGCTGATTTTCGGGGCAAGGATAGACCCCGCGGAACTGTGGGCCAACCCGATGCTCGGTGATTTCCTGGTTCTCGGCGCCACCATCCTGTGGGCGGTTGAGAACACCATAGCCAGAAGGGCGATGCTGGATGGCGATACCAACTGGGCGGTCTCGTTCAGCAGGATGTTCATAGGAGCTCTCATACTTTTCGGGGTCGCGGGCGTCATGGGCAAGCTTGGCTTGCTGTTGGCGCTCACCGCCCAGCAGGCCGTCAACATAGCGATATCCACGGCGATCCTGTTCGGGTACGTTTTTTGCTGGTATTACAGCATCAGGATGATCAACGTAAGCAAGGCGTCAACGATTCTGCTGCTGGCGCCTGTTGTGTCCCTGGTTCTGGGGGCTGTGGTCCTCGGGGAAGCAGCCCCTCTGGTGCAACTCATCGGTTCAGCTCTCATATTGATGGGAGCATATTTCGTAGTGAATATCAGGAGTGAGCTGAGCACCGGTGTATGAGGATGGGCGTTTTGTTTTTCGGTTCCGAATTCGACCAGCATGTCTGGGAACTGGCCGCCAGGCTGAGAAAGGATTTCTCAGGCGTGGAATTCCTGAAAACAGAGGACGTTAACGATCTCCTCAAGATAAAGGACAACGATGTAATACTGGACGTTGCGAGGAACATAGACGAGACAACGGTGCTGCGAATAGAAGATTTGAAAAACATGAAGATCTCAACCATGCATGATATGGATCTCGGTTCATTCCTGCTGCAGCTTGAAAAAATCGGCAGGATAAGGTCCGTCAAGGTCATTCTGGTCCCGGAACAGGCGGACGGTTCCGTCATCAGTTCCTTGGGCGACTTGC